>JAEEGI010001261.1_pt1 | contig 63941 bp, 64 predicted proteins | sample 8958751 | NCBI WGS metagenome assembly JAEEGI01 (sample SAMN16246545, study PRJNA631951) | gut metagenome | biome: gut microbiome; feature: rumen; material: KS-attached | host: Bos | place: Iran: Karaj | collected 2018-10
AAGGAGTGAAAGAACTATTACCTGATTGACTCAAGGTCAATAATATCATGAGCATAACCAAACCGATTGATGGAGTTGTATAAATGTAAAAACTTAGTAACAAAACATATATTACGAGAAGTGAGGTTATGATTATGCAGGAAGTACCTGTATACGTATTTTACGGATTTATGGATAGCGGCAAGACCACTCTGGTACAGGAGACCCTGTTCCAGAATGAGTTTGCCAATGATTTAAGTAATTTCCTTGTGATTCGTTGTGAAGACGGTGATGAAGAGTATGACGAGAAGAAGCTTGCTAGCCTTGGCGGTCGTTTGATTACCATCGACAACGAAGAGGATTTTACCGAAGAGTACATGAAGCAGCTGGATGATGAGTTCCATCCGGAAGCTGTCTTTATCGAATACAACGGAACCTGGGAAGTGGCTCCGCTATACGAGATGGAAGGTCCGGAGTCTTGGACCATTGTTCAGGCACTTTGCACTGTGGATGCTTCCACTTTTGAGATGTACATGCAGAATATGCGTGTCATGATGAGTGAGCAGATGTTCAAGGCGGACGTTGTGATTTTTAACCGCTGTACCGATGCTACTCCGAAGGCGAAGTTCAGAGCCAATGTGAAGTCTGTCAACCGTCGTTGCCAGATTGTATATGAGCGGGAAGATGGAACGGTGGATGACTCCGAAGAAGAGCTTCCGTTCGATATCAATGCCGATGAAATTGAGATTTCCGATGCGGATTACGCGTTGTGGTTCATGGATTGTATGGACCATCCGAAGAAGTATGACGGCAAGATTATTTCCTTCTTAGGTTTGGTATACAACCCAACCGACGGCAAAGGCAAGCTGAAACCGGGGGTATTTGTTCCGGGACGTTTTGCCATGACTTGCTGTGTTGAGGATATCCAGTTCCTTGGTATGAAGACCGTATACAAGGATTCTGCGAAGTTGGAGCATAAGAGTTGGATTCAGTTGAAGGCTCAGGTGAAGTATGAGTTTGCCAAGGAATACCGCGGCAAGGGCCCTGTGCTTCATCCAATCGAGATTACCCCTGCCGAGAAGCCGGAAGACGAGCTGGTTTACTTCAGCTAGGATTATGGATTACTCAAGGGACTGCATGTAAGGTGAAAATCTTTTCACTTATAGTTAAATAATATTTGTCATACGGTCATTTATTTGATAGTATGAAACATGTGCAATCTACTCTATGCCACAATAGAGTAGATTGATTTTTATCAGTATTGAAAACATATTGTATGGAGGAAAAAGATGTACCCAATCGTTAGAAAAGAAGTGTTGGCTGACAAGATTATCCTCATGGAAGTGAAGGCACCTCGTGTCTCTCATTCTTGTCTTCCGGGACAGTTCATCATTGCGAAGATCGATGAAGACGGAGAGCGTATTCCGCTGACTATCTGCGATTACGATCGTGAGAAGGAGACGGTTACCATCGTTGTTCAGACCATCGGAGCATCCACAGAGCGTATGGCTTATCTGGAAGAGGGCGATAGCTTTGAGGATTTTGTCGGACCGTTAGGACAGCCAAGTGAGTTGTGCGTTGAAGCGAACTTAGAAGAGACGAAGAAGTTAAATATCGTATTTATTGCCGGAGGTCTTGGAACCGCACCGGTTTATCCTCAGGTAAAGTGGTTACATGACCATGGCGTTGATGTTACCGTTATCATGGGAAGCCGTACCAAGGATCTTCTTTTCTATATCGATGAGATGAAGGCCGTTGCCAAGGAAGTCTATGTAACTACCGATGACGGTACTTACGGATTCCACGGTATGGGTACCAACCAGTTACAGGCTTTGGTGGACGAAGGTAAGCATTACGACCGTTGTGTCGCAATCGGACCGATGATCATGATGAAATTCGTTTGCAAGTTAACCAAAGAGCTGGAGATTCCTACCATCGTTTCTATGAACCCAATCATGGTAGACGGTACCGGAATGTGCGGTGCTTGTCGACTGATTGTTGATGGCAAAGTAAAATTCGCTTGCGTTGACGGACCGGAGTTCGACGGACACCTTGTTGACTTTGATCTTGCTATGGCTCGTATGGCTCAGTACAAGACCGAAGAAGGACGTAAGAAGCTGGAATTTGAAGAAGGCGATACCCACCACGGTGGATGTGGCCAGTGTTCATAGGAGGTGACCGGAATGGACGGATTAGTTAGAGTACCGATTAGTGAGCAGGACCCGAAGGTTCGTGCTACCAATTTTGATGAAGTATGTTTGGGATATACCGAGGAAGAGGCAGTAAAAGAGGCGGAGCGTTGCTTGAACTGCAAGAACCCACGTTGTGTGGGAGGATGCCCGGTATCCATTAATATTCCTGCATTTATTCAGGAAGTAAAGAATCGTAATTTTGAGAAGGCTTATGAGATTATTTCTCAGTCCAGTGCACTTCCGGCTGTTTGCGGTCGTGTATGTCCACAGGAGAGCCAGTGCGAAGGTCAGTGCATTCGCGGCATTAAGGGTGAAGCAGTTGCAATCGGTAAGTTAGAGCGCTTCGTTGCAGACTGGGCGAGAGAGAATGGCATTAAGCCTCATACGGATGCACCGAAGAACGGCCACAAGGTCGCTGTCATCGGTTCCGGCCCTGCAGGTTTGACCTGTGCCGGAGATTTGGCTCGTTTGGGTTATGACGTTACCATTTTCGAAGCATTGCACAAGACCGGTGGTGTTTTGGTGTATGGTATTCCGGAGTTCCGACTTCCGAAGGACAAGGTTGTTGCTGCAGAAGTAGAGAACGTGAAGAGCCTTGGTGTTAAGATTGAGACCAACGTCATCATTGGTAAGTCCATTACCATCGATGAGTTGATGGAAGAGGAAGGCTTCGAGGCTGTATTCATCGGATCCGGTGCAGGACTTCCTAGATTCATGGGAATTCCGGGAGAGCAGGCCCTTGGTGTATTCTCTGCCAATGAGTACTTAACCCGTAATAACCTGATGAAGGCTTTCAAGGATTTGGATACCCCGATTTCCCGCGGCAAGAAGGTGGTTGTTGTCGGTGGTGGTAACGTAGCTATGGATGCTGCCCGTACCGCACTTCGCCTTGGTGCTGAGGTACATATCGTATATCGTCGTGGTGAAGCAGAGCTTCCTGCACGAGCAGAAGAAGTACATCACGCAAAAGAAGAGGGCGTTATCTTCGATCTGTTACAGAATCCGGTTGAGATTCTGACGGATGACAAGAACCAGGTAACCGGTATCCGTATTATTAAGATGGAGCTTGGTGAGCCGGATGAGTCCGGACGTCGCAGCCCGGTAGAGATTCCTGGCAGTGAGTACGATATCGAGTGTGATACCGTTATCATGTCTCTTGGTACATCACCGAATCCATTGATTTCTTCTACAACCGACGGCATGGAAGTAAACCGTCGCGGATGCATCGTTGCTGAGGAAGAGACCGGCGCAACCACCAAGAATGCAGTCTATGCAGGTGGAGATGCAGTGACCGGAGCAGCTACCGTTATCCTTGCAATGGGAGCCGGCAAGACAGCTGCGAAGGGCATTGACGAGTATTTTAAGAACAACAAATAGGTTGATTTTTTCTGCTACACGTGATAATATTACTTGGCATGTGTTGTAAACACACCTATTAGGAGGTTTGTTATGGCTATTTTGAAGACAATTTTAACTATTGTATTTATTATTATTTGTGTGGCATTAACCGTTATTATTCTCCTTCAGGAGGGCAAGTCTGCAGGACTCGGTTCTTTGAGCGGACAGAGCTTGGATTCTTACTGGAGCCGTAATAAGGGACGTTCCAAGGAAGGCATCTTGATTAAGATTACAACTGCTATGGTAGTTTTATTCTTTATCTTGGCTGCTGTCCTGAATATTGGAAGTTTCTAAGACGATTGTTTATAGTAAGCCACCGTTATTACGGTGGCTTATTCTTATTTTAGGGTGTTTTGAATGATTGATCAGGAAAAGAAAAACAAAATCTATGAGTTGATATGCGACCCGATCTACGTTCCTATGAAGATTAAGGAGATGGCTATTTTTTTGAATCTTCCCAAGGAACGTCGCGGGGAACTGGAAGAAATCTTAGATGCATTGGAAGCGGAAGGCAAAATTGAGCGTACCGCCAAGAATAAGTACCATAAGGCTGAGAAGCACTATATTGTGGGAACTTTCGTAGCCAATGCCAGAGGCTTTGGCTTCGTCGAGGTAGAGGATGAACAAACACAGGATTACTTCATCCCGGAGAAGTTCACAATGGGCGCATTCCAGGGAGATGAAGTTCGGATTGAACTCTTACCGCAGTCTAGGGGACAGCGACCGGAGGCGAAAGTCTGTGAGATTATCCGTCATGGAATTACCGAAGTCATCGGTACCTTCCAGCGCAGTGATAACTTCGGCTTTTTGGTGCCGGATGATCCGAAGATTCCGTTTGATATCTTCATCCCGAAGTCCAAGGACCGCAAGGCTATGACCGGACATAAGTGCGTTTGTCGTATTACGGCTTATGCGGAGAACGGACGGAAGCCGGAGGGCGAGATTGTTGAGATCCTTGGTCATGTGAATGATCCGGGGGTGGATATTTTGTCCTTGGTGAAGGCTTTTGGTATTCCATGCGAATTCCCGGATGAGGTATTGCGGGAAGCTGAGGAAGTGGCGGTTCCGGTAGAGATGCAGCCGAATCGCGAGGACTTGCGTGATGTGGTCATGGTTACCATCGACGGTGAGGATTCCAAGGATTTGGATGATGCAGTTTCTATTTGTTGTGTGGATGACGGTTATGAATTGGGCGTACATATTGCAGATGTATCGGAGTATGTACGGGAAGGTTCGGCATTAGACCGGGAAGCGTTGCATCGGGCAACCAGTGTATACTTAGCAGACCGGGTAATCCCAATGCTTCCGCATGTCTTATGTAACGGCATCTGTTCCTTGAATGCCGGGGAAGATCGGAATGCATTAAGCTGTATTATGACCATTGATGCCAAGGGACACGTGGTGGATCATCGCATTGTGGAATCGGTGGTGAACATCAATCGCCGTATGACCTATACCGCAGTGAATGAGATTATTGAAGATCATAATCCTAAGACTATGGCAGAGTATGAAGACTTGGTTCCAATGTTTGAATTGATGGCAGAATGTGCAACCTTGCTACGGAACAATCGTAAGAAGCGCGGCTCCATTGATTTTGATTTACCGGAGACCAAGATGGAGCTGGATGATAAGGGTCGTGTAATCGCCTTGCATCCGTATGAACGTCGTAGCGGACAGAAGCTGATTGAAGATTTTATGCTGCTTGCCAATGAGACGGTAGCAGAGCATTTTCACTGGCAGGAAGTTCCGTTTTTGTATCGTGTTCACGGAGAACCGGATGCTGAGAAAATTAAGAGCTTAGCTGCTTTGGTGGGAAGCTTCGGACATACCCTTCGCGGGAAGCATGCGGAGATTCATCCGAAGGAACTGCAGAAGCTTCTGGTAAGCATTGAAGGAACCAGCGAGGAGGATTTGATTCGTCGATTAACCCTTCGTTCCATGCAGCAAGCCAGATACGATACGGAATGCATCGGACACTTTGGCCTGGCAGCGGATTATTACTGCCATTTTACATCGCCGATTCGCCGTTACCCGGATTTGCAGATTCATCGCATTATCAAGGAGTCCTTACGGGGCCAGTTAAGCGAGGGTCGCATCGAGCATTACGAGCAGATCCTCCCGGGTGTTGCCGCAGATAGCAGCAAGTTAGAACGCCGCGCGGATGACGTGGAGCGGGAAGTGGAGAAGCTGAAGAAGGTGCAGTACATGAAGGACTACATCGGCAAGCGCTTCCATGGTGTGATTTCCGGCGTGACCAAGTGGGGAATTTATGTAGAACTTCCCAATACGGTGGAAGGTATGATACGATTATCGGAGCTTCATGATGATTTTTATGAGTTATCGGAAGATACTTATGAACTCATCGGACAAGCCACCAATAAGCATTACAAATTAGGACAGGATATTGCAATCGAAGTGGTTGCGGCGGATGAAGTGACCCGTACCATCGATTTTGCAATTGCAGGGGATGAAGACTGTGAAGAAGGATAATATCAAGGTAATTGCCAACAATAAGAAGGCATTCCACGACTATTTTGTAGATGAAACATACGAAGCCGGCATTGAGCTGGTGGGTACCGAGGTGAAGGCTCTCCGTACCGGCAAGTGTTCGGTGAAGGAATCCTTTATTCGTATTATTAACGGGCAGATGGAAATCTATCAGATGCACATCTCTCCCTACGAGAAGGGTAATATTTTTAACCGGGATCCGTTGCGTCCGCGCCGCCTTCTCATGCATAAGGCAGAGATTCGCAAGTTAGAGCAGAAGATGAAGGAGAAGGGATATACCCTTGTTCCGATTGAGATTTACTTTTCCGGAAGCCTGGTAAAAGTGAAAGTGGGCTTATGTCGTGGTAAGAAGCTCTATGACAAGCGTGATGATATTGCCAAGAAAGACCAGAAGCGGGAAGCAGAGCGTGAGTTTAAAGTTCGTAATTTTGGTTAATTTTACAAAAAATAGTGAATTGTTGTGAGAATATTATGTAAATACTACATTTTGCGGTGATTCACTTCATTTTTGCTAGGAATAGTGTTATCATGATGACGTTATGAGTGATGTTTCCATTGGGAGGCTAGAGTAATGGAATTTTTTAAGAATATGCTATGGAACATAAGAGGGTTCTTTGTGCGTCGTGGTAGAATGCATAATCCGTGGAGCCTTCAGAAGAAGATTATTGCAGGAGTTATGTCCGGTGTACTTGTGATCGGTGGTTCTACCGGTGCAGTGCTGGCACATCATTTTTCTGCAGAGCAGCCGGAAGGCGGACTTATGGTTGCAATGTTGAATCCGCCAACCATGGCAAATGTTGAGGTTTATGAACCGACCTACATTGAGATTCCGAACTTCGTTGGAATGAATCTTGCATCCGATTCTTTGGAGAAGGATTTGACACTGTACTTCAAGAGTGCAGAGAGCAAGGCTCGTATCGAGGGTGTTGCATTCCAGGTGAAGCTCATTAGTCCGAAGAATGAGAGCTATCTGACCGAGTATCTCGATGAGATTGATCGCATCAACAAAGAGATTGCAGCTGCCAAGGAAGACGGTACGGAGAACGACCGTTACGAGGGCGATGACATAGAGGCACCAACTGCTTCCGCAAAAGAGGGAGACACCAAGGTAGCCGGAGCATCCCACCAGAAGTTACAGTTGACTGCAGCTCAGGTGAAGACCGAGGACCAGATCGAAGAGCAGAAGGCAGAGGCTGAGAACACCATCTCCGCCAACTTCGATGAGTTGACCATCGGTGAGAAGTTACTTCTCGATAAGCAAATTGCCATTCAGAGTTATGCAACCGCACTTACCGCAGTAGACGGTAAGAACTATGTGGATGATGATTCCGATGGAATGATCTACATTAATAAGATTGATTCCGGTAAGTACGTTGCTTGTATGGTACCGACCGGTTTTTACGATCCTTCCCAGTATGCTACCGAAGTGACCGTTAAGGATAAGGTAGAGTACAAGAAGGTAGAGAACATTAAGGATAAGGTTAAGAAGAACGTCGAGGATGAGAAGCCTGCAGAGGCAGCTCCACAGGAAGCAGTTCTTCAGAATACCGTTGAGTTTGTAGAGTCTACGAAGACCCAGATTTCCGGTGGATTTACCGAAGCAAAGCCTGCGGCAATTGCACCAAGCGTAAGCGAGCAGAATACAGCCAAAGAGCCTTTTGAAAAGACGGCGAGAAGATATACGCCTTCATTATTTGCTTCCGTTCAGCAGATGTTTGCTTTATCTACAGTTAGAGCTGCAGAGATAAATCCGAACGAAGTAAACGTGACAGTAAAAGCTGGAGAGAGTAAGACAGTTTCATTTACTCTTACAAGTGCAACGATTAGTGCAGCTACACCAGGGGATTCTTCCATTTGTACAGCATCTGTTGCAGGGGATTCCGTAACCATTACCGGTGTTTCCGAAGGAAGCACTACGGTAACAGTAAGCGGTACTGCAACCGAAGGTGAGGCACCGGCGTCAAAGACCATCAATGTTACGGTGGAGAAGAATACGGTATCTGCTGAGGCTACACTGACCGTTCCAAAGAATGTTACTTTGTATTCTAAGAGCGGGCTGAACAGCGTTTCCGGAAGTATTTCTTCTGAGAATCTTTCCGGCGATATTTCTGTTTCCTCCAGTGATAGTGCGAACGTAACAGCAACCATTAGCGGCGGTAATGTTGTGTTCACCGGTAAGGAAGGTGTTGCTAGCAACGTAACTGCAACCATTACATATTCTGCATTATGTGCAGATGGAAAGACGCCAATCAGTGCAACTACGACAGTTACATTGGTAGGTGCCAACACTCCAATCAAGAGTGCGGATGGTAAGGACTTATTTGTAGATAAGGAAGGTAAGACACCTGCAACCCTTGCAAACTACAAGGCAGACGGAACATTCTTTGTTGCCGGTGGTAAGCCGGAATACAAATATACCGGATGGCAGACCATTGACGGTAAGACTTATTTCTACACAAAAGACGGTGTGGCTGTTACCGGTGATCAGGTTATTCAGGGTGTACAGTATAGCTTCAACGGACTTGGCGTATTGGTACCGAAGGAAGGTATCGATGTATCCAAGTGGCAGGGAAATATTGATTGGGCTACTGCAAGCAGCTATATCAATTTCGCTATCATCCGTTGCGGATACCGTGGTGAGTCTTCCAGAGGATTGGCAATTGATCCGTTATTCTCCCGTAATGTTCAGGGAGCGAAGGCCAACGGTGTTAAGATTGGTTTGTATTTCTACTCTACCGCAATGTCTGAGGCAGAGGCAGTTGAGGAAGCATCCTTGGCTGTTCAGTGTGCACAGCAGGCCGGCGGTTTGAGTTTACCGATTTATATTGATATGGAGGCAGGATGCCAGGGAAGTCTATCCAACGACCAGCGTACCGCAATTTGTAATGCGTTCTGCGCAACGGTTCGTAACAGTGGATACTCCGCAGGTGTATATGCCAACAAGAACTGGCTGACCAACAAGATTAACACCGGAGCAATTTCCGGAGCAGAGATCTGGGTGGCACAGTACAACACCACCTGTACTTATGGTGGTACCAAGAAGATGTGGCAGTATTCTTCTAAGGGTAGCATCCCTGGAATCAGCGGTCACGTTGACATGAATCGCCGCTATTAAAATTTGTTTTACCCATCCTCCCATAATGCCGATATATATTATGGGAGGAGATTATGGGCCAGTAATGGTTTCGACAGGGATCGTGAAGCTGGTGAAGCGAGTCGCATGGTAATGCGTTAAATGGCCAAATTAAATTTAAACGCTGAAGATAATTTAGCAATCGCTGCCTAATGGCAGCAGTCCGACCTAGTGCACCTACACATTAGGACCCGGGCTTCGAACATGTAGGAAACGACACGCGGTAAGCTTTGCCCGTGTGGGCGTATCATGAAGCTACGGAAACCGTAAGGGTGTTTGTTCCCGTGCGGCAGACGGAATGTCAAAGAACAAACTACGCTCGTAGAAGAACAGGGGATTGATTTTTGGACACGGGTTCGACTCCCGTCTGGTCCACTCTCTTTTTAAGACCGATAAGTTCGACCGGAATCGCAGTATTAGGTAGTATCACGATTTGGTGGGAAAGATCTTTTGAGGTTTACTTTATGTCCAGATATTCAGAACTCATGGTAGTTGAAAAACGCCGTTATAAGAGTCTTTTGTTTGATTTGGATCAGCAAAATGATGTGGACGACTGTTATGTTCGTTATCATATTCCAACGGAAGAGAAGCTGGTGGTATATGTGAACAATGGTCGTTTATCCACCATGTCTTTGGATGGGAATGGCACCATCATTACGGATGAAGCCATTTATTTTCATCCATCTCATCGGGAATGGGGCAACGATAATCGCATCCCATTATCCGATTTATGTCACTATGTTATTTTTCAAGAAAGCGCATCCGATACGGTTCATTTGATTTCCGAAGAGCGGGATCAGAGCATCTTTGGCCGTACAGTCAATTCTAAGGATACCACCGGAAGCGAGTTGGTAAGCATGTTGTCCGCTATTCAGAAGCGAATTCGAAGCAGCAACTCCAAGGAGCAGGTGGTGTACGAGAAGACTTTGGCTCATATTCTTGGCATCATTAAGAAGAATTTCCGGGAGAACGGTATTCTGCCGGAGCGCTCCTTAAAGCTATTAGAAATCCTTTTTGCGGAAAAGAATTTCGTGGCGGAAGTGGCCTATGTGCTAGCAGAGAATGAGTATCGTCATATGGATGAAGGCCGATACTATCGCTTTGTTGAGAGCCTTCGATACAATCCTTCGGTGTCGGAAGGGTTGATTGCCCAGCTACAGAAACCAGACGAATTGTTTTTGGTTCACTTTTTACTGGATATATCCAATCCCAATGCGCTGTACATGACCAAGTCCTTAATTGAGACTTATACGAATCTGAAAGAGTCGGAGCGGTTAACACTTCGTCAAAGCGTGATTCTATGCTTTTTATGCGTACGATTTGAAGACTGGACCTTCTTCGATGAATTATGGAAGCTGGTGCATGAAGCGTTACCGGAAGAAATGCGCTGGATGATACAGGCATTTCGTGCCAGATTTGCCAATGAGAAAATGTTTGGCGTGTATGAGAAGCTGCTTGGTGGCAAGAAGTTGACCTTCATGGAACTTGGCTGGAAAGATGCCCTGGGACTAACGCCGCTTCACTATGCGTTGATTCTTCGTAAGAAGGAAGCGGTACATGATTTGCTAGAGCAGTATGACTGGCGCTCCTACCGAAGCCCGTTTGGACGGGATAAGCTGGTGGATACCGGTTACCAGTATGTATTCTTAGCTTCCGTTTTGTTTGATGATATGGAGCTGATTGAGGAAGTGATTTCCAAGACCACGACGATTTTTCAGTCCTTAGAGCGCTCTATGAAGCAGATGGATTTCTTTATTTTCTTAGAGCAGAAGCGAATGGAATCCGGCAATGCTAAGGAGTGTGAGAAGCGAATCTTCGAGTATGAAGGCATGAAACGTGAGATGCGTTCGGAAATGCGTCAGTTGGCACTGGATGAGACGAAAAACGCCAGGGAAAAAGCACAGATGATTATTGAGACGTCCCATGCGTTCAGCCGTTATCTGTTCTATCTCTATATGGATGTAGACGGCTTATATCGTCTGATGGCAGATACCATTGCCCAGTGGCGGGTAGCCAAGTATAAGGATTTGTACTTTATCACCCCGGTGGATAAGGATATGGGCATGGAGTCCCGGGTTTATCCGGAGACGGAGGAAGCTCACTTTGAGATTCCGGAGGACAGCATCGAGAATCCGGCCTTCCGTGCAAAGCGGGAAGAGAGAGAACGGCAGGAGCGGGCTGCCAGAGAAGAACGCTTCCGCCAGGCCAGAGCAGCCTTCGAGGAACAGGAAGCTTCCGAGAGCTGGTTCTCGCCGGAAGCGCATGAGGATATTCTGGTATTGAAGAAGGAATATCGTATCCTGGTGAAGCAGTATCATCCGGATGTTTGCGGCGGTGCCAAGGCAAACCGCATTATGCAGGCGATTATGGATGAACGGGCACGGATTTTGGAAGCAATGCAGGGTGCGTAGCCTTGATTATTTTGATTTTTTGGAGTGTCAAGAAAAAATACTTGACACTCCTTTTCGTTTTTTGTATAGTAGTCAAGGTGATTGTTATGGAAGAGAAGATCAGACAAGGTTATCTATATGATTTCTACGGGGAACTGCTGAATGATCATCAGCGCAGTATCTTCGAAGCATATGTGTTGGAAGATTTGTCACTTGCGGAAGTGGCAGAGGCCCAGGGAATATCCCGACAGGGCGTCCACGACTTGATTCGTCGCTGTACCAAGACCCTGGAGGACTATGAGAGTCGTCTCCATCTGATTGACAAGTTCATGCACATTCGTGATAAGGTCGACGAGATTCGTACCTTAACCCAGCAAGATGTGACCGATGCTTCCATGGGCAAGATTGAATCAATCGCTAGTGAGATTTTAGAGGAACTGTAATTTGGCTTTTGAAAGTTTATCCGACAAACTACAGAATGTATTTAAGAACCTTCGCGGCAAGGGTCGCTTGAATGAAGATGACGTTAAGGAAGCAATGAAGGAAGTCCGTATGGCGCTTCTGGAGGCTGACGTTAACTTCAAGGTTACCAAGTCCTTCGTGAACAAGGTAACGGAGCGTGCCATCGGATCCGACGTAATGAACGGCTTGAATCCGGGCCAGATGGTCATCAAGATTGTTAACGAAGAGATGACCTCTTTGATGGGTTCCGAGACCACAGAGATTGCCTATCGTCCGGGCCAGGAAATCACCGTTATTATGATGGTTGGTTTGAACGGTGCCGGTAAGACAACAACCACGGCGAAGTTGGCCGGTAAGATGTTGAAGAAGGGCAAGCGTCCGTTGTTGGTTGCCTGTGACGTATATCGTCCGGCGGCAATCGAACAGTTACAGATTAACGGACAGAAGCAGGGTGTTCCGGTATTTGCCATGGGCGATAAGTTAAGCCCTGTTGACATTGCTAAGGCATCCATTGAACATGCGAAAAAGAACAACAATAATGTTGTGATTTTAGATACTGCAGGACGTCTTCACGTAGATGAAGAACTGATGCAGGAATTAAAAGATATCAAGGCCAATGTAGATGTGGCACAGACCATTTTGGTGGTAGATGCCATGACCGGTCAGGATGCGGTGAATGTTGCCGGATCCTTCGATGAACAGATTGGTATCGATGGGGTCATCCTAACGAAGTTAGACGGTGATACCCGAGGCGGTGCGGCACTTTCCATTCGTGCAGTCACCGGTAAGCCGATTCTTTTCTGTGGTATGGGCGAGAAGCTTTCTGATTTGGAGCAGTTTTATCCGGATCGTATGGCCAGCCGTATCCTTGGAATGGGTGATGTGTTAACCCTCATCGAGAAGGCGGAAGAGAATTTCGACGCTGAGAAGGCGAAGGAATTATCCCGCAAGATGAAGAAGTCCGGCTTTGACTATAACGACTATCTGGATTCTATGGCCCAGATGAAGAAGCTAGGCGGTTTATCCGGAATTATGGGTATGATGCCGGGTATGCTTCCAGGTGTGAATAAGAACCAGATGTCACAGCTTGAGAGTGCGATGGATGAGAAGAAGCTGCTTCATATCGAAGCAATTATCCAGTCCATGACTCCGGCAGAGAGAGCCAATCCGAAGTTGATGAACCCGAGCCGTAAGCACAGACTTGCCAAGGGCGCCGGCGTGGATATCGCTGAAGTGAACCGCTTCGTGAAGCAGTTCGAGCAGGCACAGAAGATGATGAAGAAGATGCCTGGTATGATGGGTGGTAAAAAGGGTAAATTTAGATTTCCTTTTTAACATAGATAAATAATTTTAGTTTTATATTTTTAGGAGGTAACTAATAATGGCAGTTAAGATTCGTTTAAGAAGAATGGGTAAGAAGAAGGCACCTTTCTATAGAATCGTAGTAGCAGATTCCCGTTCCCCACGTGATGGACGTTGCATCGAGGAGATCGGAACTTATGATCCTAACCAGGAGCCAAGCGCTTATCATGTAGATGAGGAGCTTGCTAAGAAGTGGTTAGCAAACGGTGCTCAGCCAACCGAGACTGTTAACAGAATCTTCAAGAACGCTGGTATTGTAAAATAATAACCGGATTTGGGAAAGCACGGGGGACTGACGATGAAAGAATTAATTGAAGTAATTGCAAAAGCACTGGTAGACAACCCGGATGAGGTTGTTGTAACTGAGAAAGAGACAGATCGTGCTATTGTCGTCGAACTTAAAGTTGCTCCTACCGATATGGGTAAGGTTATTGGTAAGCAGGGACGTATTGCCAAGTCAATCCGCTCTGTAGTAAAAGCAGCAGCTTCGAAAGAAGACAAAAAGGTTATCGTTGATATTTTAGACGAGAACGAGTAATGCGGAACTGTCATACGATTATGTATGACAGTTCTTTCTTTAGAGGAAAAACATGGCAAAAAACGAAAGAGACGATTATTTGAGAGTGGGCGTCATTACTGATACCCACGGTATTCGCGGCGAAGTGAAGGTCTATCCTACCACGGAAGACCCGAAACGATTCGAATTGCTTCCGACCGTTCATGTCATTACCAAGGACGGAAGTGATGTAGCACTTAAGGTTTGCGGAGTGAAGTACTTCAAGAATCTTGTGATTTTAAAATTCGATGGCATCAACAATATCAATGATATTGAACAGTATAAGAAATGCGAAATGTTCGTAACCCGTGAGGAAGCCATTCCTCTGGAAGAGGGCGAGCATTACGTGGCAGACTTGATTGGACTACGTGTGATTACAGACGACGGCGTGGAATTAGGTGTCTTGGAAGATGTCTTAGAGACCGGTGCCAACGACGTATTCGAAGTGCGCCCGAAGGAAGAAGGCAAGAAGATGATTTTGATTCCTGCTATTGATGACTGCATGGGTGAAGTAGATTTGGAAAATGGAACCATGGAAGTGCATCTGTTGCCGGGACTATTGGATCTGTAGAAGCACAAGTAGGAGTATGCCATGAAGTTTTATGTTTTGACATTATTTCCGGAGATGATTGAGCAGTGCCTGGCCAACAGTATTACCGGCCGGGCCATGGAGCAGGGCAAAATTGCCTTGGAAGCTGTGAATATCCGGGATTATACCCTTGATAAGCATAAGAAGGTGGATGATTATCCATATGGGGGCGGAGCCGGAATGGTGATGCAGGCCCAGCCGATTTACGATGCTTATCGTGCGGTAATAGAGAAAATCGGACATCCGTGTCCGGTGATTTATATGACCCCACAGGGCAAGACCTTCAAGCAGGAAATGGCGAAGGATTTTGCGGAATATGAGGAGTTGATTCTTCTCTGCGGACATTATGAAGGTGTGGATGAACGTGTCTTAGAAGAGATTGTGACCCATGAGGTATCCATCGGAGATTACGTTTTAACCGGCGGTGAGTTGCCGGCAATGGTAGTGATTGATACAATTTCCCGACTGGTTCCGGGTGTGTTGCACAATGATAATTCTGCCAACACGGAATCCTTCGAGAACGGCTTGTTGGAGTACCCGCAGTATTCCAGACCGGAAGTGTGGAATGATAAGGCGGTTCCGCCGATTCTCTTGTCCGGTGACCATGCCAAGGTGGACGCCTGGAGACTGGAACAGTCCATCCAGCGAACCAAAGTAAAAAGACCGGATTTGTATCAGGAATTTATTGACAAACAGTAGATTCCATGCTACACTTTATGTCGTTGTTGACAAGAAGCGATGGTCCTCTGGTGCAAATGCATTAAGAACGTCAAAATAGAAAAGGAGAACACAATGAATAACGAAATTATTAAGAAAATCGAAGCTGAGCAGTTAAAGTCTGATATCGCTGAGTTCCACGTAGGAGATACCGTTCGTGTATCTGCTAAGATCAAAGAGGGTAACCGTGAGCGTATCCAGGTATTCGAAGGTACCGTATTGAAGCGTCAGGGCGGAAGCAACCGTGAGACTTTCACCGTTCGTAAGCTTTCTAACGGCGTAGGCGTTGAGAAGACTTGGCCATTACACAGCCCTAACGTAGAGAAGATCGAAGTTGTTCGTAAGGGTAAGGTTCGTAGAGCTAAGTTGAACTACTTAAGAGATCGTATTGGTAAGAAGGCTAAGGTTAAGGAGTCCATCTAATCCAATCCTAACGATGAATGAAGGAGAACAACCACGGTGTGGTTGTTCTTTTTTTGCTTTTATTGTACACTAATAAGGTGTGAAAACATGCGTGAATAGGGCAAAAGACGAGTGAATGATGAGACGTAGACGTAAGAAAAATAAACTGGATATACGAAACAAATTACCACAATGGAAGAAGCCGGACGGTTTGAATTTCCGTAGACGCAGACATCGTGTTGATCCGGCGGTTATACAGCGTTTTGCGATATTTATGGTTGAGGTTATCGGCGTGGTTTTCCTGGCATACCTTCTGGTAATCGCTTTTGGTATGCGTATCTCCAATTCCGGAGAATCCATGGAGAAGACACTGATGGCAGGTGACGAGGTCCTCTTGGATAAGCTGACCTATCACATTCGCAAGCCTAGGGCCAATGATGTGGTTGCTTTCCTTCCGGAGGGCAATTTGAACGCGAAGTATTCCATTAAGCGTGTGATCGGTGTTCCGGGAGATCAGATTGTTATCTCCAGTGGCAAAATCTACGTGAACGGGGAAGTCTATAATGATATCCTGGTACGAGATGCCATTACGGAGCCGGGACTAGCTGCCAATGAGATTACATTGGGCGAGGATGAGTACTTTGTTCTGGGAGATAACCGGAACAACTCCGAGGACAGTCGTTATGCCACCATCGGTAATATTTCCATGGAAGATATTGCCGGCAAAGTATGGTGGGATGCGACCTGGTCGAATTTTGGATTAGTGAATTAGTGAGGTAGAACATGGAAATACAATGGTACCCGGGGCATATGACCAAAGCGGTACGCCAGATGCAAGAGGACATGAAGCTCATAGATTTGGTCATTGAGCTGGTAGATGCCCGTTGCCCGTTGGCAAGCCGGAATCCGGATATTGATAAATTGGCACAAGGGAAAGCCAGACTTATGATTTTGAATAAGTGCGATTTGGCGGATGAGAGCACGACCCGTGCATGGAAGAAATACTTTGAAGCACAGGGAATCTATGTAGCGATGATTGACGCCAGAGAGCGTAAAAATGTGCGTAGTGTGGACCCAATCATTGAAGAAGCCTGCAAGGCGAAGCGAGAGCGGGATGCCAGACGTGGTATCAAGAACCGCCCGATTCGCGCAATGGTAGCCGGAATTCCGAACATCGGTAAGTCTACCTTTATTAACTCTTATGCAGGCAAGGCTTCTGCCAAGACCGGCAATCGTCCGGGTGTGACCAAGGGCAAGCAGTGGATTCGCTTAAGTAAGAGCTTAGAACTTCTTGATACCCCCGGAATCTTGTGGCCGAAGTTCGAAGATCCCCAGGTAGGTATCCTTCTAGCCAGTATCGGTTCCGTCCGTGATGAAATCCTTGGATTGGAAGAATTGTCCATGGAACTGATTACCGTATTGATTCAGCGTTATCCGGGAATTCTTGCGGAGAAGTATCAGGTGGATGAATCGAAGAAACCTGCCGAAATATTAGGTGAGATCTCATCTTTTAAGAATTGCATCAAGGCCGGCGGCGAGTTGGATTATGAGAGGGGTTCGAAGTTGTTTTTGGATGATTTCCGCTCCGGCAAAATCGGACGTCGCTCATTACAATCACCGGAATAGGTAGAACGAAGGGACAACTCATGGCATCAGAAAGAACAAAAATCAGAGAAGAGTTCGCAGAAGAATTAGAAGAAGATCGTCCTTTGACCAAGGAGGAGCTTCGACATGAGATCATTAGCACGATTGTGTATCTGTTGGTGGTCTTTGTTTTGATTTTCTTATTTATACATTATGTGGGACAGCGTACGGTGGTAAGCGGATCCTCTATGGAGAACACCTTAAGCAACGGTGACAATCTTATTATTGATAAAATCAGTTATCGTTTCCGGGATCCGGAACGTTTTGAAGTAGTGGTATTTCCTTATAAGTTAGACGAGAAGACCTTTTTTATTAAGCGTGTCATCGGACTTCCGGGAGAGACCGTCTATATCGATGCAAAAGGCACCATTTACATTAACGGTGAGAAGTTGGAAGAGAGTTATGGCCGTGAGGTGATTGCAAATCCGGGCTTGGCATCTTCCGAGATTACATTGGCAGAGGACGAGTACTTCGTCTTGGGTGACAATCGCAACAACAGCGAGGACAGTCGTTTTGACGACGTTGGTAACATCAAGCGTTCCGACTTAATCGGTCGGGCTTGGGTTCGCATCTATCCGTTTTCGGAAATGGGTGCGGTAAATCAATAGAGGCATATAATTATGGCAGAGAAGAAAATCGGCGAGATTAGTGCAGAGTTGAAGACGCTGGATATCAGCGAGTATGCAGGCTTCATTGAGACTTATAGCACGGATGAGCGGCCGGGTGTACAGAAGATTGTTACGAAGGCGAGGAATGCGGTACAGAAGCTCTATGATGAGATGGACCGTATGGAAGCCTTGAAAAAATATGAGCGTGGATACTGGAATCAGGGACAGTGCCTGGTGTGCGGTATCGACGAAGCAGGACGTGGTCCTCTGGCAGGGCCGGTAGTTGCCGGTGCGGTAGTATTTGCACCGGATTGCGATATTCTCTACATCAACGATTCCAAGAAGCTGTCTGCGAAGAAGCGGGAGGAATTGTATGATGAGATTATGGAAAAGGCGCTGGCGGTTGGCGTTGGTATTGTAGACGCCAAGCGTATTGATGAGATTAATATTTTGCAGGCAACCTATGAAGCCATGCGCATGGCTATCGGAAAGTTGGGCGACTACGGTGTGGAACCGGATGTGCTTTTGAATGATGCAGTCACCATTCCAGGGGTGCAGATTCCACAGGTCCCGATTATTAAGGGGGATGCCAAGAGCTTCTCCATCGGAGCAGCCAGCATTATCGCCAAGGTGACCAGGGATCGCATGATGGTTGCTTATGATGAAAGGTACCCCGAGTACGGCTTTGCCGGACACAAGGGTTATGGAACCAAGGAACATTATGAGGCGTTAAGAACCTATGGGGTAACGCCGATTCATCGTCGAAGCTTTTTGGAAAGCATGGGAGAGGCGTACAAATAATGTCAATGCAGATTTCGGATCTTGTAAATCAATATCAGAACTCTCTTGCGGCAGGAAGCGAGATTTCCACCAAGACCAAGGGAGTGGAGCAGTTGGTTTCTACCGTCTCTACCTTGAAGGAGGGACAGGTCTTCGAAGGCACGGTGAATTCCATTAAGAACGGCACCGTGATTCTTGGACTTAGCAGCGGTCAGAACATTACCGCCCGTCTAGATAAGGGAATCCAATTGTTACAGGGTCAGTCTGTGTTTTTCCAGGTGAAGTCCAACGAGGGTGGCTTAATCCAGATTAAGCCGATTTCTACCGGATTCACCAACAATCCAACCTTATTGAATGCGCTGGATGCAGCCAATCTTCCGGTGAATGAGAAGACTCTAAATATGGTGAATGCCATGATGAAGGAGCAGATGCCAATCGATGCGAAAAGCGTTGCGGATATGTCCCGCCAGGTCATCTTACATCCCAATGCGGATGTGGGCACGGTGGTGTCTCTCAATAAGCTTGGCATCCCGGTGACGGATGGAATGGCGGCACAGTTCGAAAATTACAGGAACAGTGAAGGTGCAATCTTAAAAACCGTGGATGATCTTGCTATGGAGATTCCAACGCTTTTGGACGGGGAAGAGGTTTCCAAGGAGACGGTGCTTACCTTCCAGAAGGAGCTTGTGGAGTCGGTATTCCAGGAGAAGCAGGATGTGGTCCTGACCCAGGCCGGTTTACAGACCATATCACAGGAGCCGGATCAGGTTACAACAAATTTTGCCAGAACCCAGGCACAAGAGCTGATGGAACAGATGAGCGCTCTGGAAGGGAAAACTTCCGACAGTGCTGGGAATCCGAATGTTGTTTCTACAACAAGGGATGATATGCCGGTGGCTTACGAGATTATGATCGAAGGCGACGACACCACGGCAGAGGAAGTGAAGAATAGCGATGCTTTTGGGAAGCTGGTTGCCCAGCTGGAAGAGCAGTCCTTCGAAAAGGGCAGTCTTGGTAATGCATTGAATTCGAAGGCTTATCAGGAGTTGAATGAGATGGTGCGTCAGTGGCCGTCCTTTTCTGAGATGAATAAAGAGAGCTTCGATATTTCCGGTAATTTGAATAAGCAGCTTCCGGTTGCAGAGCTTTTGAAGCAGGTCACGGAGTACATGGAGAAAAACACCGCCATGACCAAGGCGGATGTGATGCGCTTTATCAAGTCCGATGCATTCCAAGGCTTGACCAAAGAGTTGTTTGCCAAGGAATGGACCTTAGAGCCGACGGACTTAACCAAGCCCGGCAAGATTGATGAACTCTATCAGAAAATCAATCAGGATACGGAACGCTTACAGCAGGCGGCTCATCGGGTAACGGATAGCAGCAATGCGGTGACCCAAACCGCCGCCGGAATCCGGGACAATTTATCTTTTATCCATGAAGTGAACCAGATGATGACCTATGTACAGCTGCCGTTGCAACTGAACGGCCAGCATACCACCGGGGATTTGTATGTGTATACCAATCGGAAGCATACCCGTGGAGAAGATGACGAGGTCAGTGCCTTTTTGCATTTTGATTTGGATCATTTGGGCTCTACGGATATTTCCGTGAAGATGAAGCACAAAGATGTGAAGACCCAGTTCTATCTGGAGGATGAGATTTCCTTCCAGCTGGTGCAGAGCAACATTCATATCTTAGAGGAGAAGCTGAATAACTTAGGTTATAACTGCAAGGTGGATGTAATCAATGACTCCAACGAAGTGAACTTCGTGGAGGATTTCCTGATGAAGGATTCGAAGACCGGCGGAAGCATTCAGCGGTATTCCTTCGATGTGAGAGCGTAGGTGAGGGGAATGGACCAGAAGGATTTTGACAAAAACAAAACGGCCGTGGCGCTCTCCTACGAAGCCGGAGATGAGGCGCCGAAGATCTTAGCCAGCGGCAAAGGTGCGGTGGCAGAGCGTATTATTGCGGCGGCCAAGGAGCATGACGTTCCGTTTTACAAAGACGATAAGTTGGCGGAGACCCTTGCGAAGCTGGAAATCGGCGATGCCATTCCACCGGATTTGTATGAGGTGGTTGCCCAAATTCTTGTCTTCGTTGACGGTATGGACAAGGTGCGCCAGAAGCTGGCGGATCACGAACGATGATAGTTAGGAGCAGGTATTGGAGAACTTACGTAAAAAAGGCGGCGCCTATGAAAGTCGTGCCGCAGAGTATTTGACTGCGCAAGGATATCAGATTATCGAACACAACTTCCATTGCAGAATGGGAGAGATTGATTTGATTGCACGGGATGGTACATACCTGGTTTTTGTGGAAGTGAAGTATCGTGCCACGGCGGCCAAGGGCATGCCGGCAGAAGCGGTAAGCTACAGTAAACAGCGCAAGATTTGTGCGGCGGCGGCTTACTATTTGATGAAGCATGGCTACATGGAGAATGTTTCGGTACGATTTGATGTAATAGCAATTTTGGGAGAGGACATTTCGTTGATTCAAAATGCCTTCCCGTATATAGGATATGGACGATGAAGTATAAGAACGACAAACAGATTTTTACAACAATAGGACATGATTTCGGGGGAGCAGAAGAACTCCCTCTTTTGACGTTTGATCTCTTGAATGGATTAGAAGGATTCCGTCATTGCTTTACCACCCGTAAGGGCGGTGTCAGCCAGGGCGTGTATGAGAGTTTGAACCTTAGTTTTACCAGAGGAGACGATAAGGAAGCAGTGTTGGAGAATTACCGCAGAGTTGCTTCCTATTTCGGTAAGGAGCCGGACGATATCGTCACCAGTGACCAGACCCATACCACTACCGTACACGAAGTGGGACGACCGGCTTCCGGCTTTGGTGTTACCAGACCGCGGGCTTATTCCGATGTAGACGGTTTGATTACCAATACACCGGGTGTTGTACTTGCAACATTTTATGCGGACTGTGTTCCGTTGTATTTTGTGGATCCGGTACATCGTGCCATTGGATTGTCCCATTCCGGCTGGAGAGGAACCGTTGGCCGTATGGCGAAGGCAACACTGTCAGAGATGAACTTACATTACGGTACCAAGCCGGAGGATGTGTACGCGGCAATCGGTCCTTCTATCTGTAAGGATTGCTATGAGATTTCCAGTGATGTTGCGGAAGCATTTTCCGATGCATTTCCGAATCATCCGGAGATTTTAGAAGACAAGGGATTCCCTTACGGACACACTTCCAATGAGGTATTAGATCACAAATACCAGTTGGATTTGTGGAGAGCCAATGAAGTGGTACTGTTAGAGTGTGGCGTGAAGGCAGAACATATTGCGGTAACCAATGTATGTACCTGTTGTAATCCCAACGAGCTGTTTTCCCATCGTATCATGGGAGCGAAGCGCGGTAACTTAGGCGCATTTTTGATGATTGAGGAGTAGTTTGATGTCAGATGTAACACATATGATTGCCAGTATTGCGACGGATTCGCCGGCAGAACGTGCCGGCATGCAACCGGGGGAGCAGGTCCTAGCAATCAATGGACATGAACTCAAAGATATTTTCGATTACCATTATTATTCCGATGATGAAGAACTAAAAATCCAGGTGAAGGGGGCAGACGGGGAGACGAAGATGTACCACCTGACCAAGGAGCTTGGAGAGGATTTGGGCCTTGTTTTCGAGAACGGTTTGATGGATGATTACCGTTCCTGTCATAACAAGTGTATGTTCTGCTTCATCGACCAGATGCCAAAAGGCATGCGAGAGACCTTGTATTTTAAGGATGATGATACCAGACTTTCTTTCCTGCAGGGCAATTATGTAACCCTCACCAATATGAAAGAAGCGGATTTGCAGCGTGTCATCGATTATCATTTGGCGCCGATTAACATATCGGTACATGCCACCAATCCGGAACTTCGTTGCCGGATGCTGCACAACCGTTTTGCGGGAGACATTCTCGACAAAATTCAGAAAATCCACGATGCAGGCCTGGAGATGAATTCCCAGGTGGTGCTATGTAAGGGCATTAACGACGGAGAAGAGTTGGATCGTACCATCGGTGATCTGTTCCAGTTCCATCCGCTGATGGAGAGCTTATCCATCGTTCCGGTTGGACTGACCAAGTACCGTGACGGGTTAGAACCATTAGAGCCTTTTGAAAAAGAGGACGCTAGGGCGGTCATTGAGATTATTGAAAAGTGGCAGAAGAAGAGCTTCGAAATCTATGGAGATCACTTCGTGCAGGCGTCGGACGAATGGTATCTGACTGCGGAGTTACCGCTTCCGGAGGCAGAGCGTTACGACGGATACATTCAGTTGGAGAACGGTGTGGGCATGCTTCGTCTGTTGCATGACGAGTTCTATGAGGCTTTGGCTCATGCCCATAAGTTCTTATGGAAGAAGCGGGAAGTGTCGATGGCATCCGGTAAGCTGGCAGCCCCATTTATTGAGCAGATGAGTCGTGATTTCGAGAAGAAGTTCCCGAAGATTAAGATTCACAACTACACCATCATCAATCATTTCTTCGGTGAGCGCATCACGGTCAGTGGTCTGATTACCGGTCAGGATTTGATAGAACAGTTAAAAGATAAAGAGCTTGGAAGTATGCTGTATTTGCCTTCGAATATGCTTCGTATGGGAGAGAATGTCTTCCTGGATGACGTGACGGTTGAGCAGGTGGAGGATTCTTTACAAGTACCTATCGATATTGTAAAATCAAGCGGCGGGGACTTTGTGGAGGCATTATTGCGTCCGCATCACGATACTACCCGTAACAATATTATCGATAAGAAATAGATTTTTTATAGAAAGAACAGGTGACATATGAGTAAACCGGTTGTTGCAATTGTTGGTCGACCGAATGTTGGAAAATCAACATTGTTTAACGCGTTAGCGGGAGAGCGTATTTCCATCGTGAAGGATACTCCCGGTGTAACCAGAGACCGTATTTATGCGGATGTAAGCTGGTTAGACAAAGATTTTACCATGATTGATACCGGCGGTATTGAGCCGGACAGCAAAGATATTATTTTAAGCCAGATGCGGGAGCAGGCCCAGATTGCCATTGATACGGCAGACGTCATCATCTTCTTAGTAGATGTTCGTCAGGGCTTGGTAGATTCCGATGCGAAGGTTGCGGATATGCTGCGCAGATCCAATAAGCCGGTAGTTCTGGTTGTAAATAAGGTGGACGATTTCGATAAGTTCATGCCGGATGTGTATGAATTCTACAACCTTGGAATCGGCGATCCTCATCCGGTATCCGCTGCATCCTTACTTGGATTCGGTGATATGCTGGATGCGGTGATTGAGTACTTCCCGGAGCATAGTGCTTCCGAAGAAGAGGAAGAGATTCCGAAGATTGCCATTATCGGTAAGCCGAATGTTGGTAAGTCCTCTTTGGTGAATAAGCTGGTTGGCGAGGATCGGGTAATTGTATCCGATATCGCAGGAACTACCCGTGATGCGGTGGATACCAAGGTGAAGTTCCACGGTAAGGAATACATCTTTATCGATACTGCAGGTCTTCGTCGTAAGAGTAAGATTAAGGAAGAACTGGAGCGTTACAGTATCATCCGTGCAGTTGCAGCGGTTGAGAAGGCAGACGTGGTACTTCTGATGATTGATGCTACGGAAGGCGTTACCGAGCAGGATGCGAAGATTGCCGGTATTGCCCATGAGCGTGGCAAGGGTATCATTATCTGCGTGAATAAGTGGGATGCCATCGACAAGACAGACAAGACCATGAAGGAGCATACCAACAAGATTCGTCAGATTCTAAGCTTCATGCCGTATGCAGAGATTCTGTTTATCTCCGTTGCAACCGGCCAGCGTTTAGGTAAGATTTATGAGATGATTGATGTGGTGCTTGAGAACAATGCGATGCGTGTCCAGACCGGTGTTCTGAATGAAATCGTAGCAGAGGCGGTTTCCTTACAGCAGCCGCCGTCAGATAAAGGACGTCGCCTGAAGATTTACTACACCACACAGGTGGCAGTGAAGCCGCCGACATTTGTTATTTTCGTCAATGATAAGGAATTAATGCACTTTTCCTATGTGCGTTATTTGGAGAACCGCATCCGTGATGCCTTTGGTTTCCGCGGAACAGCTCTTCGCTTTATAACTAGAGAGAGGAAGGAAGACGACAAATGATTATAGAGAGATTGGTTTCTCTGGGGATTGGCTACGTATGTGGCATGTTTGTATCGGGGTACTTGTTGGGTAAGGCGAAACACGTGGATTTGCGGAAGCACGGAAGTGGTAATATCGGAACCACCAACACCTTAAGAGTATTGGGTGTTCCATATGCGGTTCTGACTTTATTATGCGATGTGTTGAAGGCAATTTTGGCTGCGGTTATCGTATGGTTGATTTTCCACGGACGCATTACGGACGTAAACGCACAGAACCTGTTGATGCTGTATGGTGCGGCAGGCGCTGTATTGGGACATGATTTCCCGTGCGTCATGAAGTTCAAAGGTGGCAAGGGCGTTGCCACAACACTTGGATTGTTACTTGCAATTTTTCCGAAGGCCTTCTGGATTGAGGCAGTGGTATTCATCGGCCTGGTAGCGTTATTCCGCTATGTATCCTTAGGCTCCATTATTGCGTTACTTACCTTCTTGGCACAGGTAATTGTATTCGGTATTTTGGACGGTTCTTATGCCACCAATCCGTACTACCTGGAGATGACTGTGATTGTAGGATTATTGGTTGCATTATCCATTTTCTTACATCGCAGCAATGTGAAAAGACTACTGAGCGGAACTGAGAACAAATTCACGTTCCATCCGAAGAAAGTGAACGAAGGAGAATAATTATGGCAGAAGTCTCCGTCATCGGAGCAGGAAGCTGGGGCACCGCCTTGGCTTCTGTTTTGTGTAAAAATGGACATAATACAACGCTTTGGTCCCATCGTCAGTCTCAAGTGGACCAACTGAACGAGACCAGAGAGAACGATAAGCTTCCGGGCTTTATTCTTCCGGAGGAGTTGGTATTTACCGCTTCCTTGGAAGATGCGGTGAAGAATAAGGATTTGATTATCTTAGCGGTTCCTTCCACGGCAACCCGTGAGACCGCACATAAGATGCAGGGATTGCTTCCGGAGGGACAGCGTATTGTTACGGTAGCCAAGGGAATCGAGGAGGCAACCCTCTATACCCAGTGCGAAATCATCTCTGAGGAATTGCCGGAGGCGACGGTTGGTGTATTAAGCGGTCCGTCCCATGCAGAAGAAGTGGTGGAAGGTCTTCCCACATTGGTGGTTGCTGGTGCGAAGGACCGTATGCTGGCACTTTTGACACAGGAAGTCTTCATGAACGAGAACTTCCGCGTGTATGTAAGCCCGGACGTGAAGGGCATTGAGCTGGGTGGCTCCTTGAAGAATGTCATTGCGCTGGCTGCCGGAATGTGCGATGGTTTGGGATTCGGTGATAATGCCAAGGCTGCACTGATTACCCGTGGTGTAAAGGAGATTACTTCCCTTGCAGTTGCCATGGGCGGCATGTTTGAAACTGTGAACGGATTAACCGGTATCGGTGACTTGATTGTCACCTGTTCTTCCAGACACAGCCGAAACCGTAAGGCCGGTGTGCTGATTGGACAGGGCATGGATGTAGATGCGGCAATGAAGGAAGTTCGTATGGTGGTGGAAGGTGTTTATTCCGCCAAGGCTGCATTAGCCCTTGGTCGTAAGTACGACGTGGAGCTTCCGATTATCGAGCAGGTGAATGCCGTGTTATTCGACGGAGCCTCTGCCAAGGATGCGGTTGAGACCTTGATGACCCGCAACAAAAAGGCGGAGTCGGAATTATTATCATGGAATTCGTGATGGAGAACAATTATAATGAAAATAGAAATTAAGAAATTAACAGACACTGCAAAGGTTCCGGAGCGTGGAAGCGACTATGCCGCAGGCTATGACTTGTTTGCGGATATCGAAGAAGCTTGCACCATCGAGCCGGGAGAGACCAAGATGATTGGAACCGGCATTGCGATTGCAGTACCGGAAGGTTATTTCGGCGGAATTTTTGCACGCAGTGGTTTATCCTGCAAAGAGGGACTTCGTCCTGCAAACTGTGTGGGTGTTGTGGATGCGGATTACCGTGGTGAGGTGAAGGTTGCACTTCATAATGACAGCAACGTTCTTCGTACGGTAGAACCGGCACAGAAAATCGCACAGTTGGTAGTTGTTCCGTTTTTGTCTTTGGAATTTGACGAGGTTGTAGCTCTTAGCGATACAGACCGCGGCGAAGGGGGATTTGGTTCTACAGGCAAGCACTAACAACAGGTGAAGGGGGTATTTCACATGCAACAGGATGAGATCAGAAGTCGTATGGTGAAGTTCTATGCCAGAGGGGATCGGCATGTCACCATTAATGCAACGCAGGGACACTTCGCAACCAGTCAGTCCCACATCAATTACTACATTGATGTGACCCGTCTGAAGGTACGTGTTGCGGAAGCGGAAGAGGCAGCACGTAGCTTGCGTCAGAAGCTTTTGCACAATGTGGAGACGGTGGATACCATTGTTTGCTTAGACGGTACGGAAGTCCTTGGTGCGTTCCTTGCACAGGAGCTGGAGAAGGGCGATTTCCGCATGACCAACAAGCATGAAACCATGTATGTGGTGGAGCCGGAAGAGAACAGCATTCACCAGTTCATGTTCCGTGAAAATATTCGCCCATCCATCGAAGGTAAGAATATCCTTCTTCTGGTAGCTACCATGACTACCGGCGAGACCGTAAAGAAGAGTCTGGAGTGTATCGAATACTATGGCGGTATCATCCAGGGTGTAGCAGCAATCTTCAGTACCACTACGGAAATTGAAGGTACCAGAGTCTACCCATTATTTGACCAAGAGGACCTACCTGGATATGCAACTTACGCTCCACACGATTGTCCATTCTGTAAACAGGGCACACCGTTAGAGGCAATGGTCAACGCTTACGGATATTCCAAGCTCTAGTTTTTGTTTCGTACGATAGATTTCTATAGAGTCCACCTTCCTATATATTCTCTCGTGAGGTCGCTCTCGCTATCTATTCGAACGCAGCGGACACATACGAAGCTGCTTTAAGCACCTTCTAGTGCCGGCGTTCTCAAGACTCACTGCGAGATTATATAGAAAGGTGGACTCTTTTTGCGCAATTCTAATACGAAACAAAAACTAGTGTTCGAAAGAGATATAAACACAAGATATTGTGTTTTGGGGTTGAAAAAAGACAGAACCCACTATATAATGGGTAAGTGATAAAAAGTAACTCGTAGAGGGAGTATACATGGAACTGAATGTAAAGCTGGAGGCTTTTGAAGGCCCACTGGATTTGTTATTACATTTGATTGATAAGAATAAGGTAAACATCTACGATATTCCGATTGTTGATATTACGGCTCAATACTTGGAATACATTGACGAGATGAAGAAGCAGGACTTGAACGTTATGAGCGAGTTCTTGGTGATGGCAGCGACACTTTTATCCATCAAATCCAAGATGCTGCTTCCAAGAGACGAACAGTCCGAAGAAGAGGAAGAAGATCCACGTGCAGAGTTGGTTCAGCAGTTGTTGGAGTATAAGATGTACAAGTGCATCTCTTTCGAACTTCGTGACCGCCAGGTGGATGCAGATCATATCCTTTTCAAGGTCCCGACCATTCCGGAAGAGGTTGCGGCTTATCAGCAGCCGGTGGATGTACAGGAATTGATTAGCGATTTGACCTTACAGCAGCTGAACGACATTTTCCAGTCTGTATTGAAGCGCCAGAAGGGCCGTGTGGATCCGATTCGTTCCAAGTTCGGCGAAATTAAGAAGGAAGAGGTCTCCATGGAGGCGAAGTTAGATTACATGAACGATTACATTGGTACCCATAAGCATTTTTCCTTCCGTCAGGTATTGGAGAAGGCCGGTTCCAAGTTGGAAGTCATTGTAACCTTCCTTGTTGTTCTTGAGATGATGAAGGCCGGCAAGATTCAGATTGTCCAGGAGAATCTCTTCGACGATATCAAAATCGAATCTTTGGTTGCAGCCTAAAGGTTTTTCGTTTATCCTATTAGCTGATAATAGGAACATATGGTGTGTGGGAGTAGATTATGGATCGTAAAGAATTGTTAACGATCATTGAAGGCATCCTCTTTGCAATGGGTGATTCCGTAGAGCCGGACAAGATTGCTTCGGCCTTGGAAGTAGATACAGAGGAAGTCATCAATGCCTGTGATGAGCTTCAGCGGAAGTACGAAGACGATCATCGCGGAATTCGTATTTTAAAATTGGAAGGTGCTTATCAGATGTGCACCTCCTCCGAGATTTATGAATATTTGATTAAGATTGCCAAGCAGCCGAAGAAGTATGCGCTGACCGACGTCTTATTGGAGACACTCTCCATTATTGCTTACAAGCAGCCGGTAACCCGTGCGGAGATTGAGAAGATTCGTGGTGTGGATTGTTCTCATGCAGTTAGCAAGCTGGTGGAGTACCAGTTGGTGGAAGAGATTGGACGTTTGGATGCACCGGGTAAGCCGATGCTGTTCGGAACCACGGAAGAGTTCCTTCGTTCCTTCGGTGTTACCTCATTGGATGAGCTTCCTGCATTGAATCCGGTTCAGGTAGAAGAGTTCAAGAATGAGGCGGAAGCAGAAGCAAATCACATGACAGTGGATATATAAGTACTTGAAAATAACCAAAAACGAGCACCGTTTTTTGGTTATTTTTTTGCCCGAAAATCATGATAAATCTTTAACAAAATGGGTTTTGTTTATTGAAAATAAAGGGCTAAAAGGGTATCATTAACATAGCGCAAAATTTTAAATTTTTATATAAATGGAGGAAGAATAGCATGAGTGTTGGAACAAATAGTCCTGCCATTGGGAGAATCAATGGGTTACTGGATGCCAACAGCTTCGTAGAGCTTGGATCACTTGTAACATCCAGATCTACCGACTTTAATGTGAATGCCGCTGATACACCATCAGACGGTGTTATCATTGGTCATGGCTTGATTGACGGTAACCTGGTATTCGTATTTAGTCAGGACGCATCCGTATTGGGCGGATCCATTGGTGAAATGCATGCCAAGAAAATTTTAAGCGTATATGACATGGCAATGAAGGTTGGGGCTCCGGTGATCGGTCTTTTGGACAGTACTGGTGTGCGTCTTCAGGAGTCTGTTGATGCGTTAGAGGCATTGGGCGCTATCCTTGCGAAGGCTTGTGAAGCATCCGGTGTTGTACCTCAGATTATGTCTGTATTTGGAAGCTGCGGCGGCGGATTATCCGTATTGACCGGTGTTTCCGATTTCGTATTTATGGAGAAGAGTGCGAAGTTATTCGTAAACTCTCCGGATGCCATTGATGGCAACAGCGTAGATAAGTGTGATACTTCTGCTTGCGATTATCAGTTTGAGACCGCAGGTACCGTTGACTTTGTAGGAACGGACGCTGAGATTTTTGCACAGATTCGTAAGTTAATCGCTGTTATCCCTGGTTCTAATGTGGAAGACGGCGTATTCGATGAGTGCACAGATGACATGAATCGTGCAGCAGAAGGCTTAGCTGATAAGCGCGGTAGCGTAGCAGATCTCGCTGCAGAGATTTCTGATAACCATTTCTTCTTTGAGACCAAGGCCGGCTATGCCAAGAGCATGGTAACCGGATTCATCCAGTTGGGTGGAACTACCGTTGGTGTCATTGGTAACCAGGCCGGTGAACACGGCAATGTATTACATGCAGACGGATGCGATAAGGCTGCTGCCTTCGTGAAGTTCTGTGATGCTTACGAGATTCCTGTACTTACCCTTACCAATATCGAAGGATACTGCACTTGCCAGTGTGCAGAGCGTCGTTTACCGAGAGCTCTTGCAGCACTTACCAATGCATTTGCTTCTGCAACCGTTGCGAAGATCAATTTGATTACCGGTAGCGCTTGCGGTTCTTCTTATGTTCTCATGAACTCCAAGTCCATGGGTGCTGATTTGGTATATGCATTCCCGGATGCGAAGGTTGAGATTATGAATCCTTCCCTTGCAGCTAACATCATGGGCGCTGATGCCAATGAGTTCGCTACCAAGGTGAACGGTTTGAATAATGCAGCTCGTCACGGTTATGTCGATCGTATCGTCAACTTCGAAGATACCAGAAAGTACTTAATCGCAGGTTTTGAGATGCTTTATACCAAGAAGACTTTTGAGTCTTACAAGAAACACAGCACGAAATAGAAAGGATAATTCTATGAAGAAAAAATTATTGGTTATGGGCGTTGCCGTAATCAGTATGCTTTCTATGAGTGCTTGTGGTGCTGTAACGACCCCGGAAGATACTTATGGAGAGTATACCGCTGAGCAGATGCATGCCAGTGCTGAGGATACGGTATCTTACTTACTGGGATTGGATCAGGATGCTGCATTGGAGAATGCAGAGCTTGCTGTTTCCCGCAAGGAAGATCCTTCTTCCGTAACCACCGATTTATACGATCAGTGGAACGTGGTTACCAAGGAAGGTAGCGAAGGAACCGTCGCTTCTGAACTCTACACGGAGTGGGCGAAGGTTTTGGACGAAGCCGGCAATTATGTATCTACTTACGATGGATATTACGATGAGAAGGCCAATGACAAGGGCTTCCAGGCAACCAAGAGTGGTAAGACCGTAACCGGTGTACTTACCATGAAATTTGAAAAGCGTGATGTGGCATTGACCTACGTGTACAATGTGCGCAACATGGAGGTTACCGCAATCAACGTTGCATCGGTATATACCGATGATGAGTTGATGGCCGGTGCCGGTGTCAACGTATTGATGGGAATGGGAACAGTTTTTTCAATTCTGATTCTGATTTCTCTTTGCATCTATGCTTTCAATATTATTCCTTACTTACAGAATAAGAAGAAAGCAAAGAAGCAGGCAGCAGCTACTCCTGCACCTGTTGTAGCAGCAGCTACCCCTGCACCTGTGGACGTTTCCGATGACAGCGAATTGATTGCAGTAATCGCTGCAGCAATTGCGGCAAGCACCGGAGCATCTACCGACGACTTTGTAGTTCGTTCGATTAAGCGTAGATTTTAGTGAATTCATTTAGGAGGATTTTACAGATGAAGAATTATACAATTACCGTTAACGGAAAAGCATATGATGTTACCGTAGAAGAGAAGGGTGGAAGCACTGCTTCCGCAGCTCCTGTTGCCGCAGCAGCTCCTGCTCCTGCAGCTCCTGTTGCAAGTGCCGGTGCCGGAAGTGTGAAGATTGAAGCCGGTGCTGCCGGTAAGGTATTCAAGGTTGTTGCTACTCCTGGCGCAAGCGTGAAGCGCGGTGATACCGTAGTGATCCTTGAAGTTATGAAGATGGAGACTCCTGTTGTTGCTCCTCAGGACGGAACAGTTGCAAGCATCGAAGTATCGGAAGGACAGCAGATTGAGGCTGGTGCACTTCTTGCAACCATGAACTAATTTGTTAGATTCGCATACTTTGAGGAGGATTATTCATGACAAACATTGGTGATACACTGTATAACCTTCTCCATCAAACTGCATTTTTTCATCTTACCATTGGTAACTTTGTAATGATTGCAGTTGCTTGTTTTTTCTTATACTTAGCCATCCGCAAGGAATATGAGCCATTATTGTTGGTTCCGATCGCTTTCGGTATGCTGCTGGTTAATATCTATCCGGATATCATTGCATCTCCGGAAGAGACAAGCAATGGAGTTGGTGGACTTTTATACTATTTCTATTCATTGGATGAGTGGTCCATCTTGCCTTCCCTGATTTTCTTGGGCGTAGGTGCGATGACTGACTTTGGTCCGTTGATTGCGAACCCAATCAGCTTCCTGTTGGGAGCAGCTGCACAGTTTGGTATCTTTAGTGCCTACCTGCTTGCAATTAAGTTGGGATTCAACGGTGAAGCAGCAGCTGCTGTTTCCATCATTGGTGGTGCAGACGGCCCGACATCCATTTTCTTGGCAGGTAAGTTGGGGCAAAGTGCTCTGATGGGACCGATTGCCGTGGCGGCATATTCCTATATGTCCTTGGTTCCGATTATTCAGCCTCCAATTATGAAGCTGTTGACCACCAAGAAAGAGCGTGCAATTCACATGGAGAACTTACGTCCGGTTTCTAAGCTGGAGCGTATCCTGTTCCCAATTATCGTAACCGTTATTGTATGTTTGATGCTGCCGAGTACCGCACCATTGGTTGGTATGTTAATGCTTGGTAACTTGTTCCGTGAGTCCGGCGTTGTTCGTCAGTTGACCGAGACCGCAAGTAATGCATTGATGTACATCGTAGTTATCTTGCTTGGTACTTCCGTTGGTGCATCTACCAGCGCAGAAGCATTCTTGAACATTACAACTGCTAAGATCGTTCTTCTTGGTTTGATTGCGTTTATGTTCGGTACTGCTGCAGGTGTACTGTTTGGTAAGCTGCTTTGCCTGATTACCAAGGGCAAGATTAATCCATTGATTGGTTCTGCCGGAGTTTCCGCAGTTCCTATGGCTGCTCGTGTATCTCAGAAGGTTGGAGCGGAAGAAGACCCAACCAACTTCCTGCTTATGCATGCCATGGGACCAAACGTTGCCGGCGTTATCGGTACCGCAGTTGCGGCCGGTGTATTTATGGCAATCTTTGGTGTTTAGTACGGGTTATTTACTGAAATAATGGAGGAAAAATAAATGGCAGATATTAGTCCAAAGCCGGTTAAAATTACTGAGACAGTACTTAGAGACGCGCATCAGTCCTTGATTGCAACTCGTATGCCTACTTCCATCATGCTTCCAATCGTAGATAAGATGGATAAGGTTGGTTACAATGCAGTGGAGTGCTGGGGTGGAGCAACATTTGATGCTTGCCTGCGTTTCTTAAAAGAGGATCCATGGGATCGACTTCGTAAGCTTCGTGACGGATTTAAGAACACCAAGCTTCAGATGCTCTTCCGTGGACAGAATATTTTGGGATACAGCCAGTATCCGGATGATGTTGTAGAGTACTTCGTACAGAAGTCCATTGCCAACGGTATCGATATTATTCGTATCTTTGACTGCTTGAACGACATCCGTAACTTACAGACTGCAGTTAACGCTACCAACAAGGAAAAAGGACATGCACAGGTTGCATTGTCTTACACCTTGGGTGAGGCTTATACTTTAGATTACTGGAAAGACATCGCTAAGAGAATCGAAGACATGGGCGCAAGCTCCATCTGTATCAAGGATATGGCTGGTCTTTTGGTTCCTGCGAAGGCTTCTGAGCTTGTTACCGCATTGAAGGAGTCTACCGACCTTCCAATCGAGCTTCATACACACTACACTTCCGGTGTAGCTTCTATGACCTATTTGAAGGCTGTTGAGGCTGGTTGTGATATCATCGACTGCGCAATGAGCCCATTTGCACTTGGTACTTCCCAGCCTGCAACCGAAGTTATGGCTGCAGCATTCGAGGGTACACCATACGATACCGGATTCGATCAGGAACTTCTTTCCGAAATCGCTGATTACTTCCGTCCATATCGTGAAGAGTGCATCGAGAGCGGTTTGATGTCTACCAAGGTTCTTGGTGTTAACATCAATACCCTTCGTTACCAGGTACCTGGTGGTATGCTTTCCAACCTGATTTCTCAGTTGAAGGAGCAGGGCAAGGAAGACAAGCTTCGTGAGGTTCTTGAAGAAGTACCTCGTGTACGTAAGGACTTAGGTGAGCCACCACTTGTAACACCTTCTTCTCAGATCGTTGGTACACAGGCTGTATTTAACGTATTGATGGGTGAGCGTTATAAGGTTGTTACCGAGCAGACCAAGGATATCCTTCTTGGTAAGTACGGTCAGACCGTTAAGCCGTTCAATCCGGAAGTTGTTGAGAAGGCACTTGGTGCTGACAAGGATAAGGCAATTACCTGCCGTCCGGCAGACTTGTTAGAGCCTGGATTGGCGAAGTTCGAAGAGGAGTGCAAACAGTACATACAGCAGGATGAGGATGTATTATCCTATGCGCTGTTCCCGAAGGTTGCTACAGAGTTCTTCGAGTATCGTCAGGCACAGCAGACCAAGGTGGATCCTGCAATCGCTGACAAGGAGAACGGAGCATATCCGGTTTAATTTCAAGATACATAGTCCCGACTTTGCATAGCAGGGTCGGGACTTTTTGCGTCTATTTGGCCTTGGCAAACCTTGTTCCAACGGCAGAAATGTGATAACGTGAATCTATAGGAGGAACGTGGCATGGCGACGAATCAGAAGGCATTAGAAGAAAGAGAACAGCAGGCAGTGGATTATATCAAAGCCAATGCCAATTTGTCCGATTTGGCGGTGGTGGAGAAAATCTACCAGCAATTATCCAAGCAGGGAACCTTCCAGACGGCCATCGGATTGGGATTTTTACAGGAACTGGAGACGCTGTTGCTTCCGGAGGAAGAGCCGGAACCGGAAGTGTCTAAGCCAACGGTGAAGATGTATACCAAGGAAGAGGTTGTGGCAGAGCTGAAGAAGGCGAAGGCCAAGCAGCAGAAGAAGGTACAGATTCTTACGGTTTCGACCGTAATTCTTGCAATTATGGTGGTGGTGATGCTTGGCATCTCTATGACCAGCAAATTGCCAACGGTATTAAACTACAAAGATATGGTGACGGACGAGTATGCCAGCTGGGAGACCGAGCTTCGCAATCGGGAGGAAGAAGTTCGTCGAAGAGAACAGGAACTCTTGGAAAAAGAGAGCCAGTACGTGGAGTCTATGGACCGACAGAATCAGGAACAGCAGACCCATTATGATACCGAGGACATGGATTCCTTGGAAGAGGAAGCTACAGGGGAAGATACGGAGGCAGAGAACCTTGTCGAAGAATAAGATACTTGTTGTGGACGATGAGAGCCGCATGCGCAAACTGGTGCGGGACTTCTTGGTGAAGGAAGACTATGAAGTCTTAGAGGCGGCAGATGGTGAAGAAGCCTTAGACGTGTTCTATGCGCATCGGGATTTGGATTTGATTCTTTTGGATGTGATGATGCCGAAGCTAGACGGCTTTGAAGTATTGAAGGAGATTCGCCAGACCTCTAAGGTGCCGGTAATTATGCTGACGGCCAAGGGATCGGAAGAAGATGAGCTCCAGGGATTCTCCCTTGGGGTAGATGAGTATATTTCCAAGCCTTTTAGCCCGAAGATCCTGGTGGCCAGAGTGGGAGCGGTGATTCGACGCAGCGGTCAGGAATCTACAGAAGATTTGTCGGTGGACGTAGGCGGAATCCATATCGACCCGGATGCCCATACCGTTACGGTGGATGATGAAAATGTGGTTCTTTCCGTGAAGGAGTTCGAATTGCTGAATTACTTCGTTGAGAACCAGGGCATTGCGTTATCCAGAGAAAAAATCCTAAATGCAGTATGGGATTATGATTATTTCGGAGATGCCAGAACCATCGATACCCATGTGAAGAAGCTTCGCAGTAAGCTTGGATCCAAAGGTGTGTATATTAAGACGATTTGGGGCTTGGGATATAAGTTTGAAGTGGATGCATAGTGAGACGGAGCAGGTACATCGCGTACCTGCTTTTTACTTGGTCTTAAAACATTTTGAAATAATTTAAAAATAGATAAAATAAAAGGCCGGAATTTGTATAAAATACCGTCACTTGAAAAAGTACAGGAAAATCTTAGTAAAAAATTACACAAAAACCACCGATGCGGTTACAACAATATAAACAAAAAGACTATATATTTAGATAAAACTAAAATAATTTAGCGAAATACTATTGACTAAACAATTTTAGAAGCATAAGATGAATACATCAAATGAAACAAGCTCGTTTGTTTCAAAGCTATCATTCATTTAGGAGGGTATAGAATGAAGAAGAAGTTACTAGCAATGACAATGGCTATGCTCATGGGTGCAGTAGCAGTGACAGGCTGCTCTACTACAACCGTGGAAGAAGCTGGGGAAACATCTGGGGATGCGGCTACAACGGAAGCTGCAGAAGATGAGAGCACAACCGATTCCTTCACAGGAAACGGAGACAAGACACTGAATGTGTTCCTTTACATGCAGGAGCATGAGAAGGACATCTACAAGAACTTGGTTTCTGAATTCGTAGATGAGCACAAGGATGAGATCAAGGAAGTTGTATTCGAAGTTACCACACAGGATGAATACAACACCAAGATGATTGCCAACATGACCGCCAATGATTTGCCGGATGTATTCTATGTTGGACCATCTGCAGTTCGTTCTTATGTAGACAACGGATATGTTCTTCCGTTAGATGACTATGTAGATGCAGACACCATCGGTAAGGTTTGGGGAACCACTCAGGAAATCTACAGATATGATGGTAAGAATGTAGGAAGCGGAAGCTTATATGCACTTCCTAAGGATCTTTCCTGCTTCGCATTCGCATACAATAAGGACTTATTCGATGAAGCCGGTTTGGATTATCCGGATCCGGAGAAGCCATACACCTATGATGAGTTCATCGAAGTATGTAAGGCATTAACCAAGGATACCGACGGAGATGGTGAGATCGATCAGTGGGGTGTTGCAAATGCAAACCAGTTCGGTATGACTCCTTATCTGTATTCTAACGGCGTGAAGTTCTTAAATGACGACATGACCAAGGTAAACGTAGCTAACAACAAGCAGTTGGAAGAAGCATTGACCTTCTACACCGACTTAACCTTGAACGGATATACACCTACCGTTGATCAGGACGCTGCTCTTGGCGGATACCAGAGATGGTTGGATGGCCAGATTGGTTTCTATGCATGCGGTACTTGGGATGTAGCAGCATTCATGGATGATGCAACCTTCCCTTATGATTGGAACCTTTGTGGATGGCCGGTTGGTCCTTCCGGTGATGGAAGATCTCATACTTGGATGGGTTCTGTAGGTTACTGTGTATCCGCAACTTCCGAGAATCCGGACCTTGCAGCACAGTTGATTGCTAAGCTTTCCACTGATGAAGAAGGACAGAGAGCTGTATCCGGTATCTCTACCGGAAGCTCCATTCAGCTTCCAAACATCACAGATCTTGCTTACGGCGAGTTCAAGGATGCTGTTGCAGATGGATCTCTTCCATTCCCAAGCAACATGGATGTTATCTTCGGATACTTCGATGGCAACGATCATTATGCAGCATCTCTTCAGGAGACTGACTACACCTACAATGCTGAGTGGTTCGACCCATTCTGGCAGGGTGTAACCAACATTCAGAGCGGTGACATCAGTGTTCATGATTTCCTTCAGGAAGTTGAGCCTGAGATGCAGTCCGCATTGGATAATGCAATTGAGTTACAGAATTCTGCAACCAACTAATCATTCGAATAGCTAAAGTATGACATATGGGCCCCTTACCGATGTGAGGGGCTCGTATTGGGTAAGGATTGATAGGAGTACGATATGACAGACAAAAAGGGTAAAACACAACTGTCTGCAATGGCAAAAAGAGAAGAGCGTTGGGCGTGGCTGTTTATTGCAGCGCCATTTGTGGGCTTTTTATGCTTCATGGCGTATCCAATTGTTTTTGCAATCATTGTAAGTTTGAGCCGTTGGACCGGTATCAATTCCCTCTGGGGAAACATTGTGGGATTCCGCAACTATATTGAAATCTTCCAGGATGCCAAATTCTGGAAATCCATGGGAACCACCATTATTTATATGATTGGTATTCCGATTGGTATGATTCTTGGTGTCACTATTGCAATGGGATTGAATCGTAAGATTCCTGGACGCCGGGTGCTGACTACCATGTACTATGTACCGGTAGTATCTTCCCTTGTTGCTGTGTCCATTCTGTGGGCATGGGTATTCAACTACGATTACGGTTTGTTGAACAGTATTATTAAGGCTTTAACAGGCCTGCATGGACCGAACTGGTTGGGAGATGAGGTCATGGTTAAAGTGGCAATGATCATCTTCATGGTTTGGAAGGGGCTTGGTGGCTCCATTATTCTCTACCTGGCAGGCTTGCAGAATATTCCGAGAGACTATTACGAAGCTGCCGAGATTGACGGGGCAGGAAGCTGGGCAAAATTCGCCAATATCACCTGGCCACTGTTATCTCCGGTAACGTTCTATATATTGATTACTTCTTTGATCGGTGGATTCCAGGTATTCGTTGAGGTACAGGTTATGGCATCCAACGGTGGTAAGAATTATTCCGCAGCAACCGTTGTTTTCTATCTCTATGAGAAAGCATTCAAGAACGGACAGCTTGGATACGGAAGTGCAATTGCAGTAATCTTGGCAATTATTATTTTCATCATTACGGCCATCAACTTCCATGGACAGAATAAATGGGTGAAGACAATTGACTAGGAGGGTAGATGGAATGAGCAAAGAAAAAACAATCAAAGCCGGAAAAAACGATTACATCACCGATAAAGTTGTCACACCGAAAGAGAAAGCGGTGAATACGATTGTATTCATTATTCTGGCACTTATAGCAGTAATTATGGTATTTCCACTGGTCTATATGGTGCTGACATCCTTCATGACCAAGAACCAGATTCTATCCGGTCACCTGACATTGATTCCGGACCCGGTTCTTATCGGTAAGTATCATGAGGTGTTAAGCAAAGGTCAGTTTATCAGCGGTATCATCAATACCATTAAGGTAGAGATTCCGGTACTTCTGGTTGGTGGATTTACATCCTCCCTGGCAGCGTTTGCGTTTGCCAAGATGAATTTCAGAGGCAAAGACAAGTTCTTCTTGGCACTGCTTGCTACCATTATGATTCCTTTTGCGGTTGTAATGATTCCGCAGTATGTATTATTTACGAAGCTGGGCTGGACCAACTCTCTGTTGCCACTGATTATTCCGGGCCTCTTCGGTAACGTCAGCATGATTTTCTTCTTAAGACAGAATCTCTATAGCATTCCGTCTGATTTGATGGATGCTGCGAAGTTGGATGGATGTTCTTACTTCGGAACCTATTGGAGAATCTTCCTTCCGTTGATGAAGGGAGCACTTGGAACCCAGCTGATGTTATGGTTCATGGGTATTTGGAACGATTATCTGGCACCGACCATTTTCCTCCGCAGCGAGGCGAATTGGACCTTGCAGGTAGTTATCCGTTCTTTCAATTCCTATTATGCAATTCAGAGTGATTACGCACTCATTATGGCAGCTTCTGTTATTGCGATGATTCCGACCTTGTTACTCTTCTTTATTTTCCAGAGAGTCATCATCGAATCCATTGCAATCAGTGGCATTAAGTAAAGGAGCATTTTGTGTATGATCGACCGTTATTATGATAATCCGGTCATTCGAATATTGAATCGTTGTACCGATTTGGTGGTATTGAACCTGTTGTTCTTGTTGTGCTGCATTCCGGTGGTAACCATCGGAGCAGCTTATACCGCTATGGTTTCCGTGACCCTTCGTTCCGTGCGCTATGGGGATGGATATGTGGTGCAGCACTTTTTTGCCGCATTTCGTGAGAACTTCCGACGTTCTACCATGGTTTGGCTGGGAGCGATGCTGTTCGGCGGACTTTTGGTTCTGGATTTTCTGTTCTGGAACGGTGAAGGGAATGGAGTGCTTGCATCCACCATGAAGATGGTCACCATCGCTTTGGGATTGTTAGGCTATATGGTCTTGGTTTGGCTGTTTCCTTTGATCGCCAAGACCAATGCAAGCCGCAGAGAGCAGTTTACGAACGCAATTAAAATGGCAGTGGGATATTTCTTCCCATATACCGTAGTGTGTATGGGGCTTCCGCTTCTGGCAGCGTATCTTGCTTACATCAACGGCCCAATGTTGATGCTGATGATGGTGATGGGATTTGCAACGGTTTCCTATATATGCTCGTTTTTTATTTATCGTGTGTTTGCCAACCACATTGAGGAGGAATCCTTAGGAAGCGAAGACGTTCTGTTTCCGCTTCGCAAGAAATCCAACGAGGAGAGCGAAAAATAATGGCAGATGAAATGATTTATAACAAACCCTGGATTGCGCAAAGAGCGGATCCTTTCGTAACATATCATGACGGTTATTATTACTTCACCGCTTCGGTACCGGCCTATGATGCCATCGTGCTTCGTCGGGCTAAGACATTAGAAGCGCTGGCAGAGTCGGAAGAGAAGGTGTTATGGACCAAGCATGCAACGGGACCTATGAGTGAACATATCTGGGCACCGGAGATGCATTATCTGTTTGGCAAGTGGTACATCTATTTTGCCGGAGGTGAGAAGGAGGATGTGTGGAACATTCGCCCTTATGTCCTGGAATGTACCGGTGAGGACCCTTACGAGGATGCCTGGGTAGAAAAAGGAAAAATGCAGTGTGCCGATGAGGATGAATTTTCCTTCCGTGCATTCTCTTTGGATGCAACGGTGTTCGAGAATCATGGCGATTACTATATGATCTGGGCTGAGAAAGTCGGCGTTGGTCGACAGATTAGTAACCTCTACATTGCCCGTATGGAATCCGCAACCAAGCTTGCAACGGTGCAGGTACTGCTTACCACACCGGATTACGACTGGGAGCGTGTGGGATTCTGGGTGAATGAAGGCCCGGCAGTCATTAAGCATGAGAATAAGATTTATGTAACCTACTCCGCATCGGAGACGGGAGCGGCCTACTGTGTGGGTCTGCTTGCGACGGACGCAGATGCGGATCTGTTGGATCCGTTATCCTGGAGCAAATCCAGAGAGCCGGTATTGGCAACGGATGCAGCCCTAGGCCTCTATGGTCCGGGTCACAATTCCTTTACCAAGGATGCGGATGGCAGAGATATTATGGTATACCATGCCAGAACCGAAGAGAAGATTGAGGGCAATCCGCTGTATAACCCGAATCGTCATGCGTTCTATCTTGCGGTGAAGTGGGATGAAGCGGGAAGACCAATTTTTGATTACAAGAATCGTTTATGAGAGAGAAACATATGAAAAAAATGAGAATGGTTGGATTGTTGTTTACCATGGCAATGATCACCACAGCATGCGGCACCACCTCCGGGGATGCCGCATCCTCACATCCGGGGGAAGCGGATGTGTCAACAATTGCCACCGGCAATCAGGAACTTGGCATCTCCTGTCATGATCCCCAGATACTGAATGATAACGGAACCTATTATATGACCGGTTCCCATATTGTGCTGGCCAAGTCCGAGGATTTACAGCAGTGGGATTATATTAGTAACGGCAATGCCAAGAACTATATATCGAATCTGTATTCCGGGGATTTGGAGGCCTTTTCCTACGTTGGCAAAAACGAGGACGGTGGATACTCCTTGTGGGCCGGTAATATTTTTTATAACGAGACCATGGGCAAATACTGTTTGTATTTTTGCACCAGTTCCTCCTACATCAAGTCTACCTTGGCTTTGGCAGTTTCCGATACGCCGGAAGGTCCCTATGAATATATGGATACGTTACTGTATTCCGGATTTTCCAAGAAGGAAGCAGACCAAACAGACCTCTATGATGTGATTGGGGATGCAGACGACAGTCGCTACTTCAAGTTGGGCGGCTACAATAACAACCTATGGCCAAATTGCATCGACCCTGCGGTCTATACCGATGCCGACGGCCGTATCTGGATGGTGTACGGCTCCTGGTCCGGCGGTATTTTTGCATTGGAAATCGATGCGGCTACCGGACTTCCCATTCACCCGGAAGGGGACGAAGCAAATGGAGTGGATCCATATTTCGGATACCACCTGATCGGTGGCGGACATCATGCCTGTGAAGGGGCATATATGACCTATAATTCTGACAACGGATACTATTATTTGTTTGTTTCTTATGGTAATTTACAAAGAGAGGGCGGATATCAGATTCGCCAGTTCCGTAGCACGTCTCCGGTTGGTCCCTTTGTGGATGCGGCGGGAAACACTTTGGGGGATCAGGAGGATTACTTTTCTTATGGCCTGAAAATGGCCGGCAATTATGATTTCCCATCCCTAGAAACTGCATACATGGCTCCCGGCGGACAATCCGTATTTTTCGATACCGATGGCAATCCTTATATGGTTTACCACCAGCGGTTCGATCAGGGAACAGAGTATCACGAGCCTCGGGTTCATCGGATGTATCTTACCGGCGATGATTGGTATGTGATGGCTCCGTTCGCTTATACCGGTGATGAAGAGAAAATGTTGGATATCCAACAGAATAACATTGCCGGAACCTATTATGTAGTGAACCACGAGACGGATGTTTCCAATGTGATTCATCGGGCCGTAGAATGGAAGTTCGGCGCCGATGGAAGTATATCCGGTGAGGCGGAGGGCAATTATACCATTTCTGAAGATTCCGGAGAAATCACGGTTACCTTGGATGGAGTTACTTATACCGGTGTTGTGATCCATATGGATGATGAAGCCGGTAATCCGGTGGAGGCATTTATGGCTACGGGCAATAATAATGAAACTTTGTGGGGCGTTCGATATCTGAAGGAAGATTAGAGGAGGAAAAAATGGCAAACTTACACATCAACAATCGCAAAAAAGTATCTCATATCAATCCGGAAATCTACGGACATTTTTCCGAACATTTGGGACGATGCATTTATGAAGGAATCTATGTTGGGGAGCATTCCGATATTCCTAATGTAAACGGTATGCGCTGTGATGTGGTCGAGGCATTGAAGGAACTGAAGGTTCCGGTGCTTCGCTGGCCGGGCGGATGCTTCGCGGATGAATATCATTGGAAGGATGGTATCGGTCCGAAGGAAAATCGTAAGAAGATGATTAACACCCACTGGGGTGGTGTGGTAGAAGACAACAGCTTCGGTACCCATGAGTTTTTTGAACTGGCTAGACAGCTTGGATGTAAGACCTATATCAACGGCAACGTTGGTAGCGGTACCGTCCAGGAAATGTCGGAATGGGTGGAGTATATTACGTTTAACGGCGTTTCTCCTATGGCAGATTTGCGTAAGGCAAACGGTCATGAAGAGGCATGGCATATTGATTATTTCGGTGTAGGTAATGAGAACTGGGGCTGTGGCGGTAACATGCGTCCAAGCTATTATGCGGACTTGTATCGCAGATTCCAGACCTACGTTCGTAATTATGATCCCGAGCATCCAATTCAAAAGATTTGCGGTGGTGCCAATGTAGATGACTATCATTGGACCAAGACCGTATTGGATGTGACCCATGATCATACACCGGAGCAGCTCCATGGATTTATGGATGGTTTGTCCCTGCATTACTATGTACATCCATTTGGATGGGAGGTAAAGGGGAGCGCTACCGATTTCGATGAGGATACCTGGTATCTGACCCTTCATAAGGCATTGTACATGGACGAACTGGTTACCAAGCACGGCAAGATTATGGATACCTATGATCCGGACAAGAAGATTGGCATGATTGTGGATGAGTGGGGTACTTGGTTTACCTGTGAACCGGGAACAAATCCGGGATTCTTATACCAGCAGAATACGGTGCGTGATGCATTGGTTGCAGGATTAACACTGAATATTTTTAACAAGCATTCTGACCGTGTGAAGATGGCGAATTTGGCACAGATGGTGAATGTGTTGCAGTCTGTCCTTCTTACCGAAGGGGAGAAGATGATTAAGACTCCGACCTATCATGTAATGCATCAGTATCGCTACCATCAGGATGGAGAGCTGTTGGCTTCCGACTTAACCGGTGTAGAGACCATTTCTTCCGATGCATGGAAGGTTCCGAAGGTGACGGAGTCCGTATCGGAAGATGCTGAGGGCATCATTACCATTACCTTGAATAACTGCTCGGTATCCGATGGAGAAGATGTGACCATTGATTTTGCAGATGGTGTTTACAAGGTGTGTGAGGCAACGGTAGTAACCGGTGAGATTCACGCCCACAATACCTTCGATGCTCCGGAAGTTGTTCGGGAAGAAGCATTTACCAATTACAAAGAAAGTGAGAATGGAATTGTTGTTACTTTGGCTCCTGCCAGCGTAACCATGATTCGCGTAAAAAGAGGATAATGAGAATGATCCACGATCCGGCCGCCTTCTATGATGAGGCGACCGGAAATTATTATATCTATAGTACCGGCGCCATCGGTCAGGTCTCCAAAGACCTGGTGCATTTTACCCCACTGGGACAGGTGGTCCTTTACGTGCCGCCGGAAGCAAAAGCATGGACAAATAGCGATGATATCTGGGCACCGGATATTGTAAAGGTAGGGGATGAGTATCGCCTATACTGCTCCAATTCTTCCTGGGGTGTGCAGCGATCCTGCATCTTTCTGGCAGTCTCCCACAAGGCAGAAGGGCCCTTTGAACCAAGAGGCATTGTGTTAAAAACCGACGATTGTCTGCCGGTAAATGCCATTGATGCCAATATCATTACGGATGTGAATACCGGAGAGATGTATATGCTCTACGGTTCCTTCTGGGGTGGCGCCCATGTATTGCCGTTAGATCCAAAGACCGGATTGGCGAAGTCCGAAGCTCCGGCGAATTGGACCTTGGACGAGAAGACGAACACCCTTAGTCATCCGGTGGAAGACATCATCGGAACCTGCGTAGCCAGACGTCCAAGTTGGATGAGCGGAGCCTTAGAAGGCCCTTATATGATTTATCATCCGAAGTATCAATACTATTATTTGTTTGTTTCCTACGGCTCCTTAAAATCCGATTACCAGATTCGGGTGGGACGGAGCAAATCCATCACCGGTCCCTTCGTTGACTGGGCGGGACAGAAGCTTACGGATCTGTCGGATGGAAGAAATCAATACGGAAATCTAATTATGGCTGGATATCAGTGGAATGATGGTGTACCATATATGGCACCGGGGCATAATTCGGTTCTTCGGGATGCAAATGGGGAATACTATGTGGTTGCCCATATCCGGAAGAAGGATTATTCCTCCGAGATGATGGAACCATCACAGATGCAGCTGCGGAAGTTGTTCTTTTCCGAGGATGGTTGGCCGTATACCGCGCCACAGCCTTACCGTGGAGAACTGCAGACGCCGATTTCGGAAGCAGATTTGCTTGGCTTCTATGAGCGGGTGGATCTCGTTTCGACGCTCCCTCAGGGAATCTCTACCGCAACACCGATGCGATTGGGTGCAGACGGATACTATGAACATTGTAGCATTCAGGGAAGTTGGAGTTTGTTGGATAAACAACGAATTGCAATTACCTATGGACCCCACCGGGAAGAGGTTCGCTTCCTTCGTATCTATGATACGGAGCGGGAAGTTGAGACAATTGGCCTGTGCGGAATCAGCGAAGACGGCATCTGTTTTTGGGCAAAGAAAGTGAGTAAGTAATACCGGTATGTCTAGAATTTTTGATTACGATAACGGATTTTTCCGTTTCATGAGCAAGCTTGTGGATGCATTTTTTATCAGTGTCCTTTGGACGGTGTTTTCCGTTCCTTTTGTCACCATCGGAGCCTCAACCCAGGCGCTGTACCATACGGTACATAAACAGTTGAAGGGCGGAAGAGGTTATGTGTGGCAGGAGTTCTATGAATCCTTCCGGGATCATCTGAAAGAGAACATTTTGATTGCGGTAATCTATGAACTGCTCATTGGTATTTTTGCTTATGAGCGCATTCTGATTCGCACTATGATTGATAACGGTGGTCCGGACTACCTGCGTTTGATGTATTTCCTTACGGTATTCTTCCAGTTGCTGGTGGTAACCTGGGCGATTTTTACCTTCTGTTATCGTGCAAGATTTGAGATGGATTGGAAGAACTCCATGAAGAACGGAATTTTACTGTTGCTTGGTTATTTGCCAAGATCTTTTGCAATTTTATTGACTGCAGCAGTGGCAGCCTTCGTGGTTTATTTGATTCCGATTCTGGTATGTTTTGTACCTACGATTCTATTTTTGTTCTATGACTTCTTGCTGGAGAAGGTCTTCCGCAGATTGATGAGTCCGGAGGACTTGGCCAGAGAGGAAGAGTTGGAGATGGAGCGAAAGAGAGACAATGAGTAGTGAGAAACGCTATTGTCGTAAATGCCTCTTAAGCGAACAGGGGGAGAACGGTCGCATGCAACTGGAGAAATATCTGGCGGCGATTCATAAGGAAGACCGGACGGATGATGCCACTTATGAGAAGCGGTTGGAACGCTGCAGAGCGTGCGAACAGTTAGGCAGTGATGCTACTTGCTTATCCTGTGGTTGCTATGTGGAGTTTCGAGCCGTTCAAAAGCGGGGAAGTTGCCCGAAGCATTATTGGTAAAATTTTGACTCCCCGGGACGGAGTTAGTGATTCATTGTATCAATTGAAAAACAATGAATCACTAACCCCGTCCCGGGGAGTCATTTTATGCTTGTGGATCTTTCGGCGCGTAGCTGATGTTGACTTTGATGTCTTGTGCATAGTTACCGAAGGTCTTACCGAAGATGGTTAATCCACCGACATGTTCGGAGTCTTCATCCACGGACATCTTGAACTTCATGGTGCTGGTGGAATCCAGCTGAAACTGGTCGATGGTGACATCGGAAATCTTCAGACCATCGATGTAGGTTCCGTTGCGGTTAATGACCAACATCTTCAAGAGACCGTACTGGTTCCAATTCGGATACCACCAATCCGGGGTGAAGATGCCCGGTACATCACCGAAGTCTCCCGGAGAGGTCCAGGAACCAAGATGTACATTGTTCAGATAGAAGTTGATATCGGAAGGCCAGTTGTTGTTGATGCCCGGCGCTTCGGAACTAAGCTCTGCGCTAATCATGATGCCGGTGATTTTCTGGTTCAATGGGATAAAGTTGGGAATCATGTATTCCACATAACCCTTGGTGAACCAGAGAATATCTGCATTGTAGCGATCCGGATGGGAGAAGTAACGGGTATCGTCCACTTCGCCGATGAGCTTGCTGGCAGTGGCCAGACCGCAGGTCGGATAGACTTTGTAGTCGGTGTAATGACCGATATTAATCTCGTTGGAATATACATTCTCCTGGGCGCTGCTTGGCTGGATATCGATGAGAATCTTGTCCAGACGCAAAGAGCAAATCTTCTGGTTGCCGTGGCCCATGGATTCGTTGGCGGTAGATACGATGCCGCAGCTCTCTAACTTCTTGATGTGGCCGGTAAGGGCACCGTTGGTAATCTTAAGGCTGGTTGCAAGCTCATTCATATTCATGGTTTTGTTCTCCATGAGGAGCTTGATGATGTCGATTCGTACTTCGGAACCTAAGGCTTTGAAGAGTTCCAGTCCGTCATCTAAGGATTCGATATGAAGCATGTGTGCCTCCTTCATTTTAGAAAAATCTAAATTATGTTCCGCATTTCTCTTTCATTTTATCAAAAGAGGCCTTGCCCCACAAGGAAAAACTCCGACTTTTTAAAGTACTTTAACAAAAATTAAAAGCCATAAGAAAACTGTGAAAAATCTGTGAAGTGCGTTGTGTTTTTTTTATGCTTTTGTAAAATAAAAACAGATAGGAGAGGTTTGTTATGAAGATGCCATTCAAACGGTCAAGTTTACATCATCGCATCGTGGGCAGCATATTCTTAGTGGTATTTGCCGTGGTTGCCCTGTGCTGGATATTGAATTCTTCCCTGTCTGAGCGATTCTACATTCACAGTAAAACCGCGCAGATTATCGATACGTATAACATATTATCCGACGTTTCTATGGACGGCACATTGTATTCCGAAGACTACTATGTGGCTTTTGAGAATCTTTGCTCCGGTCGGAATGTGTCCATTCTTGTAATTGCATCTGACGGAACCGTGCTGTTATCATCCCAGAGCGAAGCCAGTATGATTCGGAATCAGTTGTTTAATTCCTTGCTTGGCATGAAGAACAATTCTAAGGAATTGGCTTCATCGGAGCATTATATTGTCAAGCGCCAGGTGGACGCCTTCTCTAATCAGGAGAATATTTTCCTGGTGGGAAGCCTGGAGGATGGCAATACCATTCTGATCCGAAGCGCGGTGGATGGCATTCGTGACAGCGTACGGGTATCCAATCGCTTTCTGCTGTTTGTTGGACTATTCGGTGTGCTGATTGCCTTTGTAGTGTCGGAGATTGTGGCGGGTCCGATTGCGGATTTGGAGCAGAAGAACGCCTCCTTACAGCATGATTTGGTGCTTCGGGAACAGAGCGAGAAAATGCGAAAAGAGTTTCTGTCCAATGTTTCCCATGAGTTGAAAACGCCGATTGCATTGATTCAAGGATATGCGGAAGGCTTGAATGAAGGGGTGTCCGAAGATCCGGAGAGCCGGGCCTATTACTGTGAAGTGATTTTGGATGAAGCCCACAAGATGAATCAGATGGTACAGCAGATGCTGACCCTGAATCAGTTGGAATTCGGCGAAGAGGAATTTTCCATGGAGCATATCGACCTAATCTCCATGATTCGAAGTGTCAATGCAGTGAGCAAGATTCTTCTGGAGAACGAAGGAATTACGTTGAATTATGTGGGACCGGAAGAACTCTTTGTCTGGGCGGACCCGTTTTGGGTGGAGCAGGTATATTCCAACTATCTGAACAATGCCATTCATCATTGTGAAGGAGAGAAGCGAATTGAAGTTGTTGTAATTGAAGACGCAACAAGTGCAAAAATCCAGGTTTTCAATACCGGCAAGCCGATTCCGGAAGAATCCATCGGACGAATCTGGGAAAAATTCTATAAGGTGGATAAGGCAAGAACCCGTGAGTACGGCGGTAGCGGCATTGGACTATCTGTGGTGAAGGCAATCATGGACGGTTTTGGCAAGCCTTATGGTGTCAAAAACCATGAAAACGGTGTGTGCTTTTGGTTTGAATTAGACAAATAAATTGTAGAGAATTGTGTTTTTTTTATTGAATATTCATGGTGGGAATGTTAACATGATATTGAATATAAACACAATTACCGGATGGAGTGACGACATGCCCAAGAAGATATCAATTCTTATGGCGGCAATTTTGTTGTGCGTTTCATTGACGGGTTGTACATCTATGATTTCTCTGACCGATGAGGAAGAAGAAGAGATTGCAATTTACACATCTTCTTTGATTTCCAAGTACAATCGCAACCAGACCAACGGACTGACTTATATTTCCGATCAGCGTCGTCTGGAGATTGAAGAGTTGGAAGCATCCTATCATCCGGAAGAGGGCATTGAAGAGGAAGACCTTACAGAGGATGAGAACTTGGAGAACTCCTTGGACAATCCTGAGGACTCCTTGGATGAGAATGTAGATGCAACTGTAGACGATGAGTTACGTACAGACGGTTCTGTGAATCCGACCAATACGGTGGAAGAGGTAACCGGTGAGACCATTACCTTGACAGAGTTGGTTGGTAAGACGGGAATTTCTGTGTCCTATCAGGGCGCAGCTGCTGCTACACATTATGGTTCTGACGGCGTATTTGATTTGTCCCCGACCAAGGGATATCAATTCCTCGTTATGAATTTTCAACTTAAGAATACATCTTCTAGCGCAGTGTCCGTGGACTTAAGCGGATTGGGATTTGTATTTCGAGCAACTGTTGACGGGGTTACAGCTAGAGCCGATCAGACAATCCTGCTGGATGACTTACAGACCTTCGAAGGAAGCATTCCTGCCGGAGGCACACAGAATCTTGTGTTACTGTTTCAATATCCGAATAGTGGGTTGAGTGATCTCTCCAATCTATCCCTTCGGGTAGATCAAGGTGGTAATACTTACACCGTTGTTTTATAGGTTTTCAAAAAACAATTTTGGGAGGCTGAATGAATGGATACTAATATTTTGCTGGAATCTGGAACAAATGAGCTTGAAATCCTGGAGTTTAAAGTAGCTGATAACTATTACGGTATCAATGTTGCGAAGATCCGTGAGATTTTGACTTACTCACACGTAACTCCGGTCCCGAATTCACATCCTTTTGTGGAAGGAATTTTCATGCCGAGAGATACGATGATTTCGGTAATTAATCTTCGTAAATGTTTGGGATATGAAGATGATCCGAGTATTGACGGATTGTTCTTCATCACCAATTTCAATAGCTTGAATACCGCATTCCATGTAGATGAGGTGCTTGGTATTCATCGTGTTTCCTGGGAAGACATCAATTCCCCGGATTCTACTATCAGTGCGGAAGACAGCGGTGTGTCAACCGGTGTCATTAAGTTAGAGGACCGTTTGGTTGTTATTCTCGATTTCGAGAAGATTGTTTCTAACATCAATCCGGAGACCGGACTGAAGGTTTCTGATATGGATACCTATGAGGCTCACGATCGTTCCAAGTCTCCAATCCTGATTGCAGAGGATTCACCACTTCTGTCTAAGTTGATTACCGAGTGCTTACGTAAGGCCGGCTACACCAACTTGATTGTGAACCCGAATGGACAGGAAGCTTGGGAGAAGTTGTGCGAGTTTGCCAACAAGGGCACTGTCCTCAATGATGTTCATTTGATCGTAAGCGATATTGAGATGCCTAAGATGGACGGACATCGCTTGTGCAAGCTGGTAAAAGATGATGATACGATGCGCAAGATTCCATTTATTATTTTCTCATCTTTGATTAATGACGAAATTCGCCGTAAAGGTGAGTCCCTTGGAGCTGACGCTCAGTTAACCAAGCCGGAGATTGGCAAGCTTGTTCAGGTAATTGATGAACTTGTTGAGAAGTACGAGAGCGCTAGACAATAATAGTAATGAATTCAAAGGGATGTGACGGGTATCACATCCCTTTCTCTATTTTTAAGATTTTATGGAGGTAATCCCGTGGCTAATTCCGAAGATTACTTGGATGGACTACTTGATTCCATAACGCAAGCAAAGAATAGTGTGACCGATGCGGACCGTCGCGAGCGCAGAAATCGCCAGGAGCGTGCTGCCAGACGCCGCCGTGTCTCAGCAGATGATGACTTCATGGAAGCCAATGGATTGAACGATTATGTTCCACGTACGATGGGACACAGTAATTTACAATCCATCCTCGATGAGGCTGATTTCTTGCGGGAATTTGAAGAAGAATTGGATAACGGAGACGCAGATGCATTCTTAGCGGAATTCGAGAACGAACTTCGAGAAGAGGAAATGGGCACAAGCTCTGAGAACTCCTTGGATTTATTCAGTATCGATGAAGATGAGAATCGAGATGCAGGCAATGTGTTCGTGAATGATGAATTGCCAACGGAAGAAAAGCTGCAGGAAGCAGCGCCGGAAGAGATGCAAGAAGTACCTCTGGATTTGGATTTGTCGGTGGAAGATATAGAGGTGGCTACGGAAGAAGCTCCGGACGACCATCTGATGCAGAGTATTGAGAGCATTGTATCGGAGGCAACATCCGCTTCCGAGACGGAGAAGGCGAAGCCATCCGGTACGGAAGTTGGAGAAGATTTTCTTCAGCCGGAATTCGAGCCGGATGAGTTGGATTTGGCGGATGCAGCCCCAGAAGAGAATGCAGTGCCGGAGATTACCTTGGTAGATCCGGACGGCGACGGTGAGGTGGATTTGGCTTCCTTGTTTGGAGAGAGTACCGACGCCCAGGAAGTTCCGCTGATGGATGAATCCGGAGAAGGTATTGATTTGTCCGAAGCCTTAGCAGGGGATGAATCTTTATCTGATATCGGAGACCTTCTGAATGCAGACGAGAGTGGAGAAGAACTTGGCGAAGCCAGAGATGCCTTCGAGGCTTCTGCGGAAGCAGCGGAAGAGGGAATCGATTTATCCGACGCCAGCTTCGAAGGTGCAGAGGAAGAGCCGAAGAAGGTTGGATTTTTACAGAAGATTCTTGGCATCTTTAAGAAGAAAAAGAAGGCCGACGACGAGCTGGATGATTTGGTGGATATTTCCGAGAACAATCCAACTCCGGAAGAACTGGCTGCAGAGTCTGATGATTTGTTGGCAAGCTTCTCCGATGAGCTGACAGAACCGGAAGAAGAACCGAAGAAAGAAAAGAAGAAAAAAGAAAAGAAACCAAAAGAAAAGAAGCCGAAAAAGGAGAAACCACCGAAGCCGCCGAAGGAGAAGAAGCCGAAGAAAGAAAAGGTTCCGGACAATTCTCCGAAGATTCCGTTGAAGGTTATTTTGGCATTCTTAATTTTGGCTGTTTCCATTATCCTCTTTGTCTTTGTAGCACAGAAGATTTTTGCAGATAAGATGCAGTTCGGACGTGCCAAAGAATCCTTTGATACCGGCGATTATATTACGGCATACAGCCGTGTCAGCGGTATTGAGACAGAGAATGAAGAGGATGCTACGTTTATTGAGGCAACCAAATTGCTTGCGATGCTTCAGATGAAGAATCGGGAGTATGAGGTGGCAATGTCCAAGAAGGACTATAGCATGGCCTTAGACAGCCTGATTATCGGTATCGTACAATACCGTGAGAAGGCAGAATCTGCAGAGACCTTAGGCGTAACAGCGCAGTTTGATGCATTGGGTCAGAAGCTCATTACCCACTTGGAAGAGCAGTTCGGTATGAGTGCAGAGGATGCAGTGGAAGTTTTCTATGTGGGCGATCGTCAGGATTACACATTGAAGCTTTACGATATATTGGAAGAAAAAGGATTTAGGTAACAACATGATTGCAATTATTGACTACGATGCCGGCAACATCAAGAGTGTGGAGAAGGCCTTTGCATATCTCGGTTATGAAACCGTTGTAACCAGAGACCGGGAACAGATTCTTGCAGCCGACAAGGTGGTATTACCGGGGGTGGGTTCCTTCGGTGACGCCATGAACCATCTGAAACAATATCAACTTGATACAGTCATTCATGAAGTGGCTTCCTCCGGGAAGCCATTTCTTGGGATATGCTTAGGACTGCAACTTCTCTTTGAAGGAAGTGATGAGACTCCGGGAGTACCGGGGCTTGGAATCCTGAAGGGATACATTCATCGCATTCCGGATTCAAAAGAGTATAAGGTTCCCCACATTGGCTGGAATTCCTTGCATTTACAGAATAAAGGACGCCTGTTCCAAGGAATTGCGGAACAGTCCTTTGTCTACTATGTACATTCCTACTATCTGCAGGCGGAAGATTCTTCGATTGTAACTGCTGTTAGTGACTATGGTGTTACCATTCACGGCTCCGTGGAGAGCGGCAATATTTTTGCCTGCCAGTTCCATCCGGAGAAGAGTAGCTCCGTTGGACTTCAAATACTTCAGAATTTCTGTGAATTGTAGGTGGTGGATATGCATACAAAACGTATTATTCCGTGTCTGGATATTAAGGACGGACGCGTAGTCAAAGGTGTAAACTTCGTGGATTTGCAGGATGCCGGAGACCCGGTAGCGGTTGCTGCCGCTTATGATGCGGCCGGTGCGGACGAAGTGGTATTTTTGGATATTACCGCATCCAGTGACCATCGGGAAACGGTGGTAGATATGGTGCGGGAAGTGGCGAAGAAGGTATTTATCCCATTTACCGTTGGTGGTGGCATTCGTACCGTAGAGGATTTTCGTGCCTTGCTTCGGGAAGGCGCAGATAAGATATCCATTAATTCTTCCGCCATTGATAACCCACAGCTGATTTCCGATGCAGCTGAGAAGTTCGGCAGCCAGTGCGTGGTAGTTGCCATTGATGCGAAAAAGCGTGCCGATGGTAGCGGGTGGAATGTGTATAAGCACGGCGGCAGAATTGATGTGGGATTGGATGCGGTAGAATGGGCCAAAAAGGCAGAATCCTTGGGAGCCGGAGAAATCCTTCTTACCAGTATGGATGGAGACGGAACCAAAGCCGGTTACGACATTGCCCTTACCAAGGCCATTTCCGAAGCGGTTTCCATTCCGGTGATTGCCTCCGGAGGTGCCGGAACCATGGAGCATTTTTATGAAGCGTTGACTGAGGGTGGTGCAGAAGCTGCTCTTGCAGCGTCTCTGTTCCATTTTAAAGAGTTAGAGATTAAAGAAGTGAAGGAGTATTTGGCCGGACGAGGTGTTCCGGTTCGATTATAAGATGGCAGCAATTGAGAATGATTGGTTAGAACCCTTATCAGAGGAGTTTCATAAGCCTTATTATAAAAATCTATATGAGACGGTGAAGAAGGAATATCATGAACACCAGATTTTCCCGCCTTCCCAGGATATTTTTAATGCGTTTCATTATACGCCGCTTTCTGATGTGAAGGTGGTGATTATTGGACAGGATCCCTATCACAACATTGGGCAGGCTCATGGACTGTGTTTCTCGGTGCAGCCGGGAATCGATACGCCGCCGTCTCTGCAGAATATTTATAAGGAATTACAGGAGGACTTGGGATGTTATATTCCAAATAACGGATGCCTCACCAAGTGGGCAAAAGAGGGTGTACTTCTTTTGAATACGGTACTTACGGTTCGTGCCCATGAAGCCAACTCCCATAAGGGTATCGGTTGGGAAGAATTTACCGATGCGGTGATTCGTATTGTGGACCGGAAGGATGATCCGGTGGTATTCCTGCTGTGGGGATCTCCGGCCCAGAAGAAAGCGGCCCTTCTTCACAACCCCAAGCATTTGATTTTGAAGGCGCCGCATCCAAGTCCGTTATCTGCATATCGCGGATTTTTCGGATGCAAGCATTTTAGCCAGTGCAATGCATTCTTAGAGGCACATGGTAAGACGCCAATTGACTGGCAGATTGAAAATATTTAAAAGAGGTAGAACTATGGATTTTACAAAATTACCGAAGGTTGAGTTACATTGCCACTTAGACGGTGGCATGGATATGGATCTGGTGGCAGAGTACTTAGAGAGTAAGGGTGAGAAGGTAAGCCGTGAAGAGTTAACCAATCGCTTACAGGTACAGCCGGACTGTACGTCTCTTGCAGAGTACCTGATGCGTTTTGACTTGCCATGTCAGGTCTTACAGACCAAAGAGAACTTACGTCGTCAGGCTTATTGCTTGGCCAAGGCAGATGCGTTGGAAGGGGTTACCTATTTGGAGACTCGTTTCGCTCCGAACTTCCACAAGAACGAAGGCTTGAACCTGGATGAAATCTTAGATTCCGTTGCACTTGGATTAGAAGATGCCAAGAAGGAATTCGGCATTGAATCCGGAATTCTGGTATGCGCCATGCGCCATATGTCCTTAGAGGATAACCTGGCTGTTCTGAAGGCTGCAAGAGAGCATCTTGGAAGCGGTGTGGTTGGATTTGATATTGCCGGTGATGAGGCTGCATTCCCAATGGAGATGTTTACCGACCTCTTCCATGAAGCAAAGCGTTTGGAGATTCTTTATACCAGTCATGCCGGAGAGTGTGGTCGTGCCGAGAATGTACGTGGCGCCATCGAACTTGGTACCCGTCGTGTAGGACACGGTATCGCCATGGACGGACATGCTGACCTTGTAAAGCTCTGTGCCGACAAACATGTTGGAGTGGAAATGTGCCCAACCTCTAACTTACAGACACACGCCCTTGAGAGCCTGAATGATTACCCGATTCGTCGTTACTTGGATGCGGGCATTCCGGTATCCATCAATACCGACAATCGTACCGTCAGCGGAATTACTCTTTCCCACGAGTACCAGGTGCTCGACGACATCTTCCACTTCACCGAAGACGAACTTCGTCGCATCTACCGCGACTCTGTGGATGTCGCCTTCGCTAGTGATGATGTGAAAGAGGCGCTTCTGAAGAAGTTTTAAGTTACAACACCCTATCATATAACCAATTCCCGCGGGGTCGCTCTCGCTTCCGGTCCAGACGTAGCAGATACTACAAAGCTCTGCTGCGCAGACCTTCTAGTACTGACGTCTGGACAGGCCCGCTACAGAATTGATTATATGTAGGGTGTTTTATTATGCAATAAGTTCAGAAGCGCCGGTTCCCATCATCGTTACAAAGGTCGTAGTCACGAGTCGCGGTAATGCTTGGCCAACGAGTGTGAGGCAGATGTTTTTCATAGCGGGAGGATAAGAGTTGTAGTGAGTGTAGATGTGTGTTTCTGTAGCGGGTCTGTGAAGGCGTCAGCACTTGCAGGTGCAACGCAGCTGCTTAGTGTCTGCTACGCCTGAACCGACAGCGAGAGCGATCCCGCGGGAAACATACATCTGCACTCGCGCATCTTAGAGCGACCTCGCGGGAAAATGCATCTGCCCACACGAAGTTCAAGAACTTAAAAACGGTTCGTGACAACACATCGGTTATCAGATATAATGATGGACGGATTAAGAGATCATGTTTTAAGAGTTGGAGGAGTTAAACATGAAATTAGTTTCTTTAGCGCAGGAGCTAAGCAGCACCAGCTATCCTGGACGCGGCATTGTGATTGGCCGAAGCAAGGATGGCAAGAAGGCTGTAACGGCGTATTTTATCATGGGCCGAAGCAGCAACAGCCGTAACCGTGTGTTCGTGGAAGAGGGCGAAGGTATCCGTACCGAAGCATTCGATCCATCCAAGTTGGAAGATCCAAGCCTGATTATCTATGCACCGGTTCGTGTATTAGGTAACACCACCATTGTTACCAACGGTGACCAGACCGATACCGTATATGAAGGTATGAAATCTGGAGAGAGTTTTGAAGAATCGTTACGTTGCCGCGAGTTTGAGCCGGATGCACCGAATTACACCCCTCGTATCAGCGGAATCTTAAACGTAGCAGATGGCAAGTTTGATTATGCCATGTCTATTTTGAAGAGCAACAACGGGAATCCGGAATGTTGCAATCGTTACACATTCACCTATGACAATCCAATTGCAGGGGAAGGACATTTTATCCATACCTATATGCAGGACGGAGATCCATTGCCAAGCTTCGAAGGCGAACCAACCTTAGTTGATGTAGATGATGACATCGATGCATTCACTGCAAGTGTGTGGAGTCACTTGAATCCGGACAATAAGGTGTCCTTGTTTGTTCGTTTCATTGACATTGCAACCGGTGAATATGAAACCCGTATTGTGAATAAGAACGAGTAAGTTTTGTTCTCTAAAAGAATATTGTAAGAAAAGGAAAGTTTATGAAGGAATTAGAGTTAAAGTACGGATGTAATCCAAATCAGAAACCATCTCGCATTTACATGGAAGAGGGCGAGCTTCCAATCAAAGTGTTGAATGGTAAGCCGGGATATATCAACTTCCTGGATGCTTTCAATGGTTGGCAGTTGGTAAAAGAGTTAAAGCAGGCCACCGGACTTCCGGCAGCAACCTCTTTTAAGCATGTATCTCCGGCCGGAGCTGCTGTTGGACTTCCATTGTCTGAGGTAGAGCGCAAGATTTACTGGGTAGACGATATGGATATGGAGTTTACCCCACTTGCTAATGCATATGCCAGAGCCCGTGGTGCAGATCGTATGTCTTCTTTCGGAGATTTCATCTCTTTGTCTGATGTATGTGATGTGGCTACTGCAAAGATTATTAAGCGTGAGGTGTCCGATGGTGTTATTGCACCGGGTTATGAGCCGGAAGCGCTTGCAATTTTAAAGGAAAAGAAAAAAGGAAACTACAACGTTATTGAAATAGATCCAAACTACGTTCCAAAGCAGTTGGAGCGTAAGGAAGTATTCGGAATCACATTTGAGCAGGGACGTAACGAGCTTGTGATTGACGATAACTTCTTTGCAAATATTGTTACCGAGAACAAGAACTTAACCGAGCAGGCGAAGATGGACTTGGCTATTGCAATGATTACCTTAAAGTATACCCAGTCCAATTCCGTATGCTATGTTAAGGATGGCCAGGCTATCGGAATTGGAGCCGGACAGCAGTCCAGAATTCACTGTACACGTTTGGCTGGAAGCAAGGCTGACAACTGGTTCCTTCGTCAGAATCCAAAGGTATTAAACCTTCCATTCAAGGATTCCATCGGCAGAGCTGATCGTGATAACTCCATCGACCTCTATATCGGAGAGGATTACATGGATGTATTGGCAGATGGTGCTTGGGAGAATATCTTCACCGAGAAGCCGGAAGTATTCACCAGAGAAGAGAAGCGTGCATGGTTAGACCAGCTGCACGGTGTATCTGTTGGATCTGACGCTTTCTTCCCATTCGGTGATAACATTGAGCGTGCACATAAGAGCGGTGTTGACTTCGTTGCACAGCCAGGCGGATCCATCCGTGATGATCATGTTATCGCAACCTGCGATAAGTATGATATAGTGATGGCATTTACCGGCCTTCGCTTGTTCCATCATTAATCCTAAGAGAGTCGGTTTTGCCGGCTCTCTTTTTTACGATTCGTTCCATTTCACTGACGATTCGTGGCAAGCCACTTTTTATCTAATCATCGATGGGGTAAGATGCGAATAGAGAGATGAAAGGGGGAATTTCCTATGGATGTAACAGCAATTAGCGCAAATCCGCAGCAACAGCAACGCATGGGTTATGCAAAATCGGATAATGCGAAGGTTAATTCCTTCTATGAGAATTTGACCAGTGCAGCGGAAAAATCACAATCTCATGCAGTTGGAAATGCAATGTCTTTAACTACGATTGCGTACGATGAGAATCTTAGTTATGGGATGATGGCGTTCCATTCGGATCGTTCTACTGCGGAAGACCCGATTATTAAGATTTCTTGTAATTATGGTGGCGAGCAACGTTATTATGACGTTCATGTAAAAGAGGTAAATCCTTCGAATGCTTCTACGTTGGAGATGTTTGCATGGTGTACCTGGGCAGATGAGAACGGTATTACGGAACGAGGAACCTTCGGAAGCTATCAAAAATTGAAGACGTCTGGGTCCAACGCAGCCATGTTGGGGGATTATGTAGATCCGTATGACCCACAGAGTATGAATGTGAAGACGGATTGGATTCAGATGCTAAAATACATGGCACAACAGTATTTATTATGTCCGGAGACCTATGATGAGGCGTTGGACTGCAATCGTTTGGCGGATGAGTTGGAACGATATATTTCTAAAATGAATCTGAAATAGATGAATCCCTCTGAGATCAATGCTCAGAGGGATTTTTTATTGAAACTTTCTGGTATATTCCGTTGGCAGTGCCTGATGATACTTGTTGGTGGTAACCATACGATATACATCGGCAGCACGTAGGTCTACGCGGAACATCTTTTGTTGTACTTGCGACAGTTTCTGCATGGCTTCCTTCGGTGATTGGAAGAGCGGAAGGTGTGCAGTTTTCTTCATCTCTTTTAACAGAACTTTGCCTTGATTGGAAAAAGCCAACAGATGTAAGTATGTTTCATAATCCATCTTGTGCAATAGGTTCCGATGATTATCCGAAATCCGAAGCAAGATGTGCGTCAGGATTCTTTGAATTCTGGATAACTCTAAATCCTTGGACTTTAATAACTGTGCAAAGCTATCATAGGAAACAAACGCATCCCTGTTTTTACTTATTTTATTGGAGATGTCCTTATTGCAATCCAAGTAGCGCTGGAAGGAATCCTCCTCTAATAAGCGTTGATGTAAGAGCAAGGAAAAATCATCCGGATACAATAACGGAGCAGTCACATCATATAAGAGATGCTTGGTTGCTTCCGGAACAAAAGCAGCGACGTCATCACCTTTGGATAACATATCTCGGATGAGGCTGGCGGAAGCATACGCACCGGTTGCTTCGTTTGAACCATGCTGCGCGCCAATGCGAGGCAAAGCATGTGGAACAATATCGCTTTTGAAATGAAGTAGTGCCCGCACATACTCAATGCCCAAGGTGTTGTTGGGAGCAGATAAGAATGCTTCCGATAACTCCGGCTTCATTTTACAGATAGCTTTTGCACGGCTTTCCGCAAAGGAACATCCCTTGGATTTGTATTCGTTAATCGCATCAGAAAAAGCATCTGTGCCTTCCAATTCTTCGATTGCTTTTGCTGCACGTAAGAAGTCATCATCTGTTCCATTTTCACAACCAAACAGCAAGTCTGTAACCACGCCGCAATGATGTAAGAGCGCAATACTTCCTAATGCATAGTCATTGGCACTACTGGTGGCAACCACAGTCGGCATCTCAAACACTACATCCGCACCTGCATCCACTGCAGCTTTTGCCCGTAACGTGCGTTCCATCACCGCAGGAAGCCCGCGCTGCAAAAAGTCCCCGGCCAATACGACAACAATCGCATCCGCGTTCAACTCTTTCTTCGCATATTCAATTTGGTAAACATGCCCATTATGCAGCGGATTATATTCCGCCACGATTCCTATCACTTTCATGTAAGTAAGTGTACCATATTTTCTCGCTGGTAACAGCCCCGACTGTTGGATGTATCGGTTGCTCAAAGGGTGTGTTCAAGGAGCAGTCGGCACTAAAAACTGCTTTCAGCAGTTTTGTATGTGTCCGCTACTGCGACGCACAAGCCGCGAGGCGTCACCCGTGAGTAACTGATACATCAACAGGAGTGGGCGTCCCTTGTTAAAGAAATAACGACGGTTGAGGAAAAACGCAGGATTTACTATAATGACTATGACTTTTGTTTTCATGCGTCAAACGCATATTATATAAGAAAAGAGGAATAGAAATGAACGTATTGGTTATTAACTGTGGTAGCTCATCTTTGAAGTATCAGGTTATTAATTCCGAAAGCGAGCAGGTATTGGCAAAGGGCCTTTGCGAGCGTATCGGTATCGACGGACGTCTGGTATATCAGCCGGCAGGTGGCGAGAAGGAAATCACTGACGCTCCAATGCCAACCCATAAGGAAGCAGTTCAGATGGTATTAGACGCTTTGGTTAACGAGAAGACCGGAGCACTTAAGTCCCTTTCCGAAATCGGAGCAGTTGGACATCGTGTGGTACACGGTGGAGAGAAGTTCACAACTTCTTGCTTAATCACTGAGGAAGTTATCAAGGTTGTTGAAGAGTGCAACGATTTGGCACCACTTCATAACCCAGCAAATATTATCGGTATCCGTGCATGCCAGGCATTAATGCCGGGTGTACCAATGGTAGCAGTATTTGATACCGCATTCCATCAGACCATGCCAGCCAAGGCATTCATGTATGGTGTACCATATGAGTGCTATGAGAACTACAAGGTTCGTAAGTATGGTTTCCACGGAACTTCTCACAGCTATGTATCTAAGAGAGTAGCTGAGGTAGATGGTTCTGATTACAACAGCACCAAGACCATCGTTTGCCACCTTGGTAACGGATCTTCTATTTGTGCAGTAGAGAATGGTAAGTCCGTAGATACATCCATGGGACTTTCTCCATTGGAAGGATTAATCATGGGAACCCGTTCCGGTGATATCGATCCATCCGCTGTTGAGTTCATCGCTAACAAGGAAGGTCTTGATTTCGCAGGTGTTATGAATCTTCTGAATAAGAAGTCCGGTGTAGACGGAATCTCCGGAATCTCTTCTGACTTCCGTGATTTGAAGGCTGCTATGGATGAGGGAAATGAGAGAGCAACACTTGCAATCAATATGTTCTGCTATCGTGTAGCAAAGTATGTTGGTTCTTATGTAGCTGCTATGAACGGTGTTGATATCATCGCATTTACTGCCGGTATCGGTGAGAACAGTGGCTGGTTACGTGAGATGGTATGTGACTACCTTGGATACTTGGGCGTGAAGCTTGATGCTGAGGCCAACAAGGTTGCCGGTGAAGAGCAGTTGATTTCTACTGCTGATTCTAAGGTGAAGGTTTATGTCATCCCAACCAACGAAGAATTGGCAATTGCTCGTGAGACCGTTGCTCTTGCAAAATAATTGTTGACAACAGCGTTTCACGTTTGTATAATCAGATTGTTGTGGATTGGAGTATGTCTATGATTATTGATTTAACGAACATTTTATCCCATATGGATACCACGGAGAACGTGGAATGCACATTGGAGAATGATCGCTTTCAATTAGGAACAGACGCTTATTCCATTCTTGACAAGAAGCCATTTACATTGAACCTAGTGAACGTCATGGGCCAGAAGCTTTTGGTTAATGGCGAGACCGAGATTCAGTTAACGGTACCTTGTGATCGATGCCTGGAGGATGTTACAATATCCGTACCGGTGAAGATTGATTATGAGTTCCGTATCTCTGAGGAACAGATTGTTCCTGCAGAGGATGAAGAGTATTCCTTCTTATCGGAGGATTACCGCGAATTGAGCGTCGATGCGATGGTTCATGATGAAATCCTGGTGAACTGGCCGGATAAGGTGCTTTGCAGAGATGACTGTAAGGGAATCTGTCCTGTCTGTGGTCAGAATCTGAATAAGAAGGATTGTGGCTGCGATAGAGTTGTACTGGATCCGCGAATGGCGAAATTCCAGGATATTTTCAAAGAGTTTAAGGAGGTGTAACGAGATGTCTATCTGTCCTAAGAACAAATCTTCCAAGGGAAGAAGAGATAAGAGAAGAGCAAACTGGAAAATGAGTGCTCCTACCTTAGTTAAGTGCAGCAAGTGTGGCGCATTAATGATGCCTCACCGTGTATGCAAGAACTGTGGATCTTACAACAAGAAAGAGATCATCCCTCAGGATTAATCTTTTTACACATTCCATAGGTTAGAATGCCCTCCAAGGCCTGTCCTTCGGAGGGCTTTTTTGTGCCTTGATTTTGACTACTATTTATAGTATATTTGCAAATGAATAGTTTGAAGAAGTGGCAGATTCTTTTGGCCATTTCCTATACGTTTGGAGGAGAAGCATGAGTGAGATTACTCGCGTAGCCTTAGATGCTATGGGCGGCGACAATGCTCCTGTTGAGATTATCAAGGGTGGTATTGACGCGATTAATGAACGTGACGACATTCATCTGTGCTTGGTGGGTCAGCCGGAAGTCATTGAGGCAGAGTTAGAGAAGTATATCTATCCGAAGGATCAGATTACCATATACCCGGCCAGCGAAGTCATTGAGACTGCAGAGCCGCCGGTGAATGCCATTAAGAAGAAGAAGGATTCTTCGATTGTAGTTGGAATGAAGCTTGTGAAGGACGGCGAAGCAGATGCATTTGTTTCTGCCGGTAGTTCCGGAGCGATTCTTGTAGGAGGCCAGTTGATTGCCGGCCGTATCAAGGGCGTGAAGCGTGCTCCGCTTGCTCCATTGATTCCTACAGAACAGGGTGTATCCCTTTTGATTGACTGTGGTGCCAACGTAGATGCCAGAAGTGAGCATCTGGTACAGTTTGCCCGTATGGGTTCCATTTATATGGAACATGTCATGGGTGTGGAGCGTCCGAAGGTTGCGATTGTGAATATCGGTGCCGAGGAAGAGAAGGGAAATGCTCTTGTGAAAGAGACCTATCCGCTTTTGAAGGCATGTGAAGATATTAATTTTGTCGGCAGCATTGAAGCCAGAGATATTCCGAAGGGCGAAGTAGACGTCATTGTCTGCGAAGCGTTTGTCGGTAATGTCATCCTGAAGTTGTATGAGGGACTGGCATCTACCTTGATTAACGTTGTGAAGAGCGGTATGACCAGTACTCCGTTTAGTACCTTAGGAGCTGCCATGGCGAAGCCGGCATTGAAGCGTACGCTGAAGGCATTTGATGCTTCCGCATATGGTGGAGCGCCACTGCTTGGATTGAACGGATTAATCGTGAAGAC
>JAEEGI010001264.1_pt1 | contig 63903 bp, 55 predicted proteins | sample 8958751 | NCBI WGS metagenome assembly JAEEGI01 (sample SAMN16246545, study PRJNA631951) | gut metagenome | biome: gut microbiome; feature: rumen; material: KS-attached | host: Bos | place: Iran: Karaj | collected 2018-10
GAGATCATATGGTAGCACCTCAATGTCAGGCATCTGCCTAAGGGTAAGACATAGGTTCTTGCCGATGAACCCATTTGCGCCTGTGACCAGAATCTTCATAGTTCAACTCCCGTAAGTTTTTTAACGCAGAGAAGCAAAGAGGCAGAGAAGCAGAGTTTTTCGGGTAAAAACCGCAGGCTTGAAGCCTTCGTGGGACTTTTCCTAAAATTTCCTTTCCCGCCGAACGGCGGGCTTCCCAATCCGGCGAGGCGAGGAAAGCCCCGCCAGGGGCTGGGGCAAGGCGCCGTTGACGGGCGGGGAACTTGTTCACCGGTCCGCCGGCGGGGCCGCGCCCCAAGCCGTCGCAGACGGCTCCTCGCCCAGCCGGTTTCCAAAGGTCGCGCGAAGCGCCAAGCCCAGCGCTCTCTGCCTCTCTGCGCCTCTGCCTCTCTGCGTTAAAAACAATCACTCGCCCCACACCTTCCGCTTGACATAGTCCGTATAGCTGATGATGATTCGAACGACCTTTTCGCTCACGTCAGGCATGGTGTAGTCGGCGACATGGCGGCATGGTTGCGCGACGTCGAGCTGAGCCAGCGCCTGCAATATCCGCACCTTGTTCTGCCCGACCATCATCACCGCCGCCTCTTCCATCGCCTCGGGCCGCTCATGCGCCTCGCGCAGATTCAGCGCTTTGAACCCCAGGATCGACGACTCCTCGCTTATCGTCCCGGAATCACTCAACACCGCCTTGGCATTCAACTGAAGCGCAAGGTACTCCGTCAGCCCCATTGGCTTCATGAGCTTGACGAGTTTATCGAACTTGACGCCTTTCTGCTCGATCATCTTTCGCGTCCGCGGATGCGTCGAGACAATGATCGGCAGCTTGTACGTGGCCGCGATCTCGTTCAGGCATTCCACCAGATTGAGGAAGTGGCGCTCCTCGGCGATATTCTCCTCACGGTGGGCGCTGACGACGAAGTACCCGCCCTTCTTGACGCCCATCTTCTTCAGCACCATTGCGGCGTTGGCCTTGACCTTCGGCATCTGGCATGATAGGACCTCGAACATCGGCGATCCCGTCTTGATAACCATGTCTGGCGGCAGTCCTTCGCGGAGCAGGTATTCTCGGGCGATGTCGGAGTAGCAGAGGTTGATGTCGCTGATGTGGTCGACGATCTTGCGGTTCGACTCCTCAGGGACACGCTGGTCGAAGCAGCGGTTCCCGGCCTCCATGTGGAAGATCGGGATGTGGCGCTTCTTCGCGGCGATGGCGCAGAGGCAGCTGTTCGTGTCGCCAAGGACGAGGAATGCGTCGGGCTTAACTTCTTCGAGGACGGGGTCTATCGCCTCTAGGATCTTGCCGGCAGTGACGGTCGCGTTGCCGCCGGCGGCGTTCAGGAAGTAGTCCGGGCGACGGAGGCCGAGGTCCTCGAAGAAGACCTCGTTGAGCTCATAGTCGTAGTTCTGGCCGGTATGCACGAGGACATGCTCGATGGCCGGGCTGGCATCGAGCTTCTTCAACACGCACGACAACCGGATTATCTCCGGCCGTGTGCCAACAACAGTCATTACTTTCAGCTTGGTCATAGGAACCTTTGTTTTTAACGCAGAGAAGCAGAGAGGCAGAGAAGCAGAGTTTATTGGAGTGTTCGTGGTGGGTGGTGGTGGTGGAAAAGCTAGTTGGGCATGCGGTTGGCGACGCGTTCCCAGCCATCGAGGATGCGCTTCTGTCCAAAATTGATGACGATTCCTAGCCGTCGATCTAGGAGATGCAAATAGGTGTTCACCTGCGCGGCAAAGATGGGATTGTTGTTTTCGGTAGCCTTACACTCAACAATAACCTTATCCTCTACGAGCATATCAAGACGGTAAGGCTCCCCGACTTCAACACCCTTATAGATTACTGGAACTAGTTGCTGCGTCTCGACTTTGAGGCCGCGAATCTGCAACTCTCTCTTCAAGGCGTTCTCATAATACGACTCGAGTAATCCGGGACCACCGAGTTCGTTGTGAACTGTAATCGCTGCATCCAGAATCACCTTGCTAATCTCATTCTCATCCATAAATCATGCATTCCTCATCAATGCTCTGCGTTGAAAACAACCCCGCACATCTCTGCTTCTCTGCGCCTCTGCCTCTCTGCGTTGAAAACCACACCGCACCTCTCTGCCTCTCTGCGCCTCTGCCTCTCTGCGTTGAAAACCACACCGCACCTCTCTGCCTCTCTACACACCGAATTCCTCCCGTATCATCGGCAACTTCAGCAGCAGCTTCTTCATCCCCTCGACATCGAGCCGCTCGGTGTTCTCCGAGTTGTAGTCCTCGATAACCGCAGGAATCTCCTTCCCTTCGACGAAGTACTTGTCGTAGTTGAGGTCGCGCGAATCGGCCGGAATCCTAAAGTACTGCCCCATGTCAATCGCCTTGGCCATGTCCTCGCGCGTCACCAGCGTCTCGAAGAGCTTCTCCCCATGACGCGTACCAATCACCTTGATTTCCGGCAGCGTCTTAAACCGTCCCCCTTCCCGCGCGAGTTCCAGGACGGCCTGCGCCAACGTTCCAATCGTCACAGCCGGCGCTTTCTGGATGAACAAATCGCCATTTACGCCATGCTGCCAAGCAAACAGCACTAAATCGACTGCATCCTCCAGCGTCATCATGTAGCGCGTCATCTTGGGGTCGGTCACGGTGAGGGGCTTGCCCTCTTTGATTTGCTCGATGAAGAGCGGGATCACGCTTCCGCGGCTCGCCATCACATTGCCGTAGCGGGTACAGCAAATCGTCGTTGGCGCTCCCTTTCCGAGGGCGCGTCCCTTCGCCACGGCCACCTTCTCCATGAGGGCCTTGCTCATTCCCATGGCGTTGATCGGATAGGCCGCCTTGTCCGTCGAGAGGACTACGACATTACGGACGCCATTCGCCACCGCGCTCTCAAGGACATTGTTTGTGCCGATGATGTTCGTATAGACAGCCTGCATCGGGAAGAACTCGCAGCTCGGCACCTGCTTGAGGGCAGCGGCGGCGAAGACGTAGTCCACGCCCCGCATCGCGCCGTCGACGCTGGCACGGTCACGGACATCGCCGATGTAGAACTTCACCTTCGGGTTCTGAAGTTCATGGCGCATGTCATCCTGCTTCTTCTCGTCACGCGAGAAGATGCGGATTTCTCGGAAATCATTGATGAACCGATTCAGGACAGCATGGCCGAAGCTCCCCGTCCCGCCAGTAATCAAAAGCACCTTGTCGTCAAACATATCTGTCTCCAGTAGTAGGTAGATTTTACTCCATACTGCGCAGGGAAACAACAAAAAAGGTTATCTTACCCTCTCTGTTTCTCTGCGCCTCTGCCTCTCTGCGTTAAAATACAACCCCGCGCAATCAGATTCTGAGACCCCTCTCCCGTGCGTAGGCGCGGATCCGCTCCCACGCATGCTCCCGATTCTGCTCCGCCCCCGTCGCGCGTTTGATTTCCAAGATACGTGCATCGACCATCGTGCGGTACCACCATCCCTGGAAGAAGTTCCAGGTGAAACCTGCCCGACCGTCCCGGAACCCGCCGCGCAGGATGTAGCGGTACAAAAAATAGGCAAAGCTACGCCAGAAGAGCGGGAGCCGCGCATACTTGGACTTCTTCGCGCGTTTAGCGGAGGCACTTGCATTCAAATGCGCACTCTCCGCCTCTGCCGGAGCGTACTCCATCCGCAACAAATCAAGTGCCTCGCGTAGCGCATAGTTTAAATGTTTCTTCGTCCAATCTTCAAAATCTTTCACGTTTTCGTCGAAAAACGGATGGCGCAGTACCTGCGTCTTGCCATCAGAGATGACAATATGCTCGTCCATGAGGCGGACTTCGCTTCGGCCTTTTCCTTTTCGAAAGATTCTGGTGAGGAGGACCTTTCCTGACCCGTGGCGCATAACCCGCCCCTGCCAAACGGCATAGCGGCCGATGGCATACGCGGAAACATCCGGTGAGGCGGAAGGAAGTGCTTCTTTGACTTCCTTGACAGCTTCAGGCGAAAGGTACTCGTCCGCATCAATTCGTAAAATCCATTCAGTGTCGATAGCGCAGTTGTCGAGCGCCCAGTTGAATTGCTCCGCCTGGTTTCCGGGCCAGTTGTGTTCTACCACCTCAATTTCTACACGCTCTTCACGTTCTACACGGCTAAAACTCTCAACCATCTCCTGCGTCCCGTCCGTAGAAAAGCAGTCTACGACCAGAATCCGGCGTGGTTCGAGCGGCAGAAGCCGCTCCAGACAACGCGCAATGTGAAGCTTTTCGTCCTTCGTCAGAATGATGACTGTCAAGTCTAGCATGTGAAACTCTCCTACACCAAATGATATCAAAAATTATACCATGCCGGCGCTGGATGCGCACCGCGCATTCGCCAGTTTCACAAAATCGGCGCGGTAGCGCCCCCACGGAAGGCTGGCGCTACCGCGCCGAAGCAGGGAAACTGCCGGGGCGCGCTTCGCGCGGCTGCGCCGAGTACACGCCACATTGAAGCAAGCTTCATGTGGCGTCGTCCCCCGGCGCACGGCCCTTGGCCGTCCCCGGCAGATTGGGAAACCGCCTTCGGCGGCTTAGGAAGTTTTTGGGAAATTTTGGAGACAACAATCACGGAAAGGATTTCCCAGTTTTCCCATGCTGCGAAGAAGCCTTCTCAATCCGGCGGGGGAGGCCGAAGGCCTTGCGCAGACATGGGATGGCGGGCGAAACGCAGTTTCAGCCCGACGAGACATGGCGGCGCCAAATGCGCATCGCGCATTTCCCCGCCGGTTTCCTAAGTTCGGCGCGGTAGCGCCCTCTCCCCGCACGGATAGCTTTCCCAGTTTTCCCATGCTGCGGAGCAGCTTTCCCAATCCGGCGGGGAAGGCCGAAGACCTTGCGCTGACATGGGACGGCCGGCGAAACGCAGTTTCAGCCCGACGAGACATGGCTGCGCAGGATGCGCATCGCGCATTCCCCCGCCGGTTTCCTAAGTTCGGCGCGGTAGCGCCCGGGCAGGCCAATCAAGCACAACACAGTCTGGCTTATCGCCTTGCCCCAGCAGCCACTCGTAGGCCGCCTTCATCTTCGCGCCGATTCCCTCCCAGGCGAAATCGCGACGAATCCATTCGCGTCCCCGCGCACCCATGGCCACGCGCTCGGCATCGCTCAAGGCCATCATCTCCTTCAGCGCCGCCGCCAGCGGCTCCACGCCGATGGGCACCCAATGACCGCACTTTTCGCGTTCCAATCCCTCCCAGGGCGTTCCTTGCGAGGCAATCACCGGTGTTCCAGAGGCGAGAGACTCCGCCACAGTAATTCCAAAGTTCTCCGTATCACTCGGCAAGACATAGATGTCGGCGTCCGCCAGAAACTCGTACTTTGCGTGTCCGTTGATTTCCCCCACGAATGACACGCGCGGCAGCTTCCGTTCCGCGACAATCGACTTCAACTCCTCCAACATCCCACAGTCCGGTCCGGCGATTACCAGCTCCCATCCTTCCCGCGCAGCCTGTTCCCATGCCAGTAACAGCCTATCCACCCCTTTGACCTTATGCAACCGCCCAAAGAACACCACCCTTCGTACATCCTCCCCATTCCGTGCCTTCCGTGCTTTCCGTGGTTCCACATCTGGCAAATCCATCCCGATCGGCACAATCGCCACCGGCTGCCGATACCCCTGCGCCCGAATCTCCAAATACTCCTTCTCGCTCGTCGCGTGAAACATATCGGTCTGACGCAAAACCGCATTCTGAAACAATAGGCCAAAGATTTTCTTCTTCCAGTACGACCTGTTTAAGCTCCATTCAGCCAGCGCTCCACGTGGCGCAGTCACGAGTTTGCATCGTGTTCCACGAACTGCCCAACCTGGATAAACATTGGGCATCGTCCAGAGTCCATTGTTGTGGATAATGTCGGCAATGATACACTCCCTAGAAAGAGCTGCGGCCATTTCGGGAGATCGCCAAACCCGAAATGGACGGGCCAGCTTCGCGGGATAGGCTTGAACAGGGAACCCGAAACTTCCAGACGGAATCGGCGCAAAGACATGAAGCGAAACCGCCACACCATTATCAGCAAGCCCGCGGCAAAGATTGGGAACCGAATAACTTGGGCCAGACGCCTCCTCTTTGATTTCCGGCACTACTTGAATAACCGTCATAGCGCAATACCCTCAGAATGTAATTTCCGTTAATAAGCCGCATCCAACGGTTTTAAAGATTTATAAGGCTCGGAATGAATAAGTATCCACGCCTTCCTCATCTCGCGGATTGCCAGCCCAAAAAATTGAGGTTCACCTAAGAACAAATCCTTCAAACCTCTCAAAATATATTGCCGCATCATAAACGAAGAGAACGCCACTACAGCCATGGCTTTATAAAGGACACTTCTCTTTTCCAAGCTATAGACCAGTCTATGCCAAACCGCCAAACGACAACCAATTTTCTTGGCGTCACTTATGGATTCTCTCTTCACATGACCACTACGCGCGCTCAAATGGCGATATCCATCGGCAAAATAAAAATAGGGTTGCACACCCCTGCACAGAAGTTTGTATCCGAATACCGCTTCATCGTGAACCGCATATCCAAAAGTATCAAGCCACCGCTCTTCATTGAAACAGATCTTGTTGTAAGCGGATTTGCTGATAAGAATTATCGCAAAACTAACGCATTCTGTGGCCAGCACTTTTGCCGCAGGATGCGCAGAAAAAGTGTATTCCCCATTGGGTGCTATCTTCCAAGCGACATTTCTGTCACGGTGGGGATACCACCCGGATACTATCGCCAACTTGAGGACCCGCAAAATTGTCAGGGAGTAGGGAGGTTCAACGGATATGGAAATACACTCGCCTTTTTTCTCCGCGAGCTTGTCAAACATATCCTCCACGGCATTAGGCGGAAGTACCATGTCATCATCCAGAAACAAAATGTAATCGGTCGTTATTTCATCGAAAGGCAACGCACGCTGTGCCACCATGCCCTTATCGCAGCGATAATAATTCTCTAGTCCGACAGTCTCCTTCGGAATGTCATATCCATTTGGGATATAGATATTTATCGCCTCGGCCTTAAGCGATTGATTAGCGAGGGAATCCAATTCCGCTTGATATTTCTCGCCTGCCTTGCCGAGGGTTCGTATTGCGACTGTGTAAGATGGATATTTCATGTGCAAGATCCTTTCACTATAACTTGCATACTAGCGTTCCCGCACGACAAAGCGCAACTTCCCCCTATCATGGGCAATTTCGTGTACGACCCGACTCTCAACTGGCACTTCTCCGCCAATCTTGGCGGAGAATGCGCGGATGACGGACTCAATTCGCGGTACATCTTGATCGGACGAGGGAATGTACTCAACGGTAATGGACAAATCCCGGTGCTGAATCACGCGAAAGCCGCGAGCCAAATCGGGCGTCGCATCGAAGATGGTGGTCAGATATTCGCCGTTGATCGTCTTGCCGGAGGGCAGGACAAACGATTCGCTTTCACGTCCCTTGACGGTGTCGATGAGTGGCAGGGACCTGCCACAAGGACAGGATTCCAAAAGCCAGCGTCCGCGATCCCCGTTTTCATAGCGGATCAGCGGAAATACCATGTCCTCAAGGTTCGTCAGCAGCGTCCGGCCGTAGACACCTGCCGGTACGGGATGGTTCTCCTCATCCACATACTCAAGATGGACATGCTCGACATTGACGTGAAGTCCCTTCCCTTCAGGACACTGCTGGGCGATCCAACGAATTTCGCAGGACCCATACTGGTCGCAAACGGGCGCGTGAAAAGCATCGGCGATCAACTTCCGCTGAACAGGGGAAAGGGGCGCGCTCGTCACCCAGACGAACTTCGGACTCCAAGCTTCAATCTGGTTGTCGATAACGAAGCGGGCCAATTGGGAAATCGCCCCGACATAGCCTTGAAGACAGGCAGGACGCAACCGATTGAACTGTTTCAAAAACGCGCGAAGCGAGGATTCCGTCATGAAGCTGGCGTCAAGCTGCAGATGGCGTGTCGGCCACCAAAGCGCCCTGTTGACAAATTTCTGTCGCCATGTCGTTCTTGTCGCCCGCCAAAGAGAGCCGCGATCTTCCCCGGGATGAACGCCGAACCAATTCAAGATTCGCCAGTTGTAGATTTCTTCCGGCAGACGCCCGTCAAATCCCGTCTTCGTCGGCGTCCCAGTGCTTCCACCCGTTGTGGAGAGGCGAAGAAATTGCTTCTGCGAAAGATCTGTCATCTCCTCAAAATGGCTACGCAGATGCGCTTTCGTCACGGGAGGCAGTTTCTCAAACCATCCGTCTGTTCCTATGTCGCCGACCTCAAATCCCGAAGCGGCATAATGCTGACGATAAAACGCCGTATGTTCCATCGCGTGGCGGACAATTTTCCGTCGCGCCTCCTCCTGGCGCTCCCGCAGTTGATCAGCAGGCAACCGTTCGCTTTCCAGCAAGTGTGCAAATCGGGAGAAGGCATCCGGATGGTACCTTTTCCATTTCAACTCAAATAGCTTTTGTTTCCATTTGGGCATTTTAAAACTCCATCACCGTCCATGCTCGAACTGCAACTGCAAATAATGCCTGCGAAGAGGATTCATCCCCCCCATGAGAACATGCCGAAAAGCTCGAACGTCATAGCTTTGTACTAGGTTCCGGGCCAACAGACGCATCCCTCGCTCATGCATTGGCATGATATCCATGTCGGCATTCCCCGGAATCGATGTAAATCCAATCGTATAGCCTGCGGCAAGAGTAGTTTCAAGAATCTTCAAGGAGAAGCGACCACGGGGAAAACAAACTTCCCGAATATCGCATCCGAGTCGGTCCGACAATTCCAACCGAGAGTCGGCGAGCTCATGCTCCAATTCGTCTTCACGGCACTCGGTCAAGGAACGATGTGTCCAAGTGTGCGAAACAAAGTGAAAGCCCGCTTGCCGCAGTTCCTCGATTTCCTTCCAAGTAAGATAGTCCGACTGCCCCACCAAATCCACTGCCAATGATACAGTGGGGTGCATGTCGCGTGAGAAGAAATATTCTCTTCGGTCCCAAATGCCCCGGAGTCCATCGTCAAAGCAAACCATCACTTCATTTTGGCCGTCTGGGATTCCATCCGTGATTCTGATGCCGGCTTCGGTCAAGGCGGACATGTGTGCGGAGAACAACCCAAACGGCGTGCTCATGTAGCTGTACGCCCGTTCGCCGACGACATCGTGGTAGAACAGAATCTTTGGGCCGTGATCCCGCAGCAACCAAGCGTTCGCGGCAAGAATCATGTTCTTGGCATAATGGAAGACGCCCATGTCAGCCCCGCTCCTTTTTCTGCGCGGAATAAAAAAGCCTGTTGTTTCGGCACATTCTCAAAAACTGCCAGAATGAAGGCGTGGTGTAGGCTTTCCCCTGCCCCTGAATCTGGGCCCGGGCCTGATAGTTCTCGATATTTGCGCAAACATCGGCCACGGCATCCGGGATATCCTTTTCAATCCGAACCTTGTTTCGCCGGACAGTCTCCTCCAATGTGGGGTAAAAGACCAGGTCATAAACCCTTTGGAACAGTATGCGCCCCGTATCGATCTTGCGGTCGATTTCATGGATGGTGAATCCTGAATGCGGGTCACGACAGTAAATCGGCCAAATGATGCACTGGGCATTCTGATAGGCGGGAAGACATTCGCTATGCAAGTTGATCATACCCAACCTCGGCACCGAAAAGACCTTAGACGAAATATAGCCATTGCCCAGCGACACGCCCAAATCGGCATGGCAATCCCGCACCGCCTGAATCATGGACGCGCTATTCAGACCCTGTATCACCTTGAATGGAATATGGAATTGCCTGCACTTGGTTTCGACGTCACCATAGTCCGCCCGAAACCAAGGCCGAATTCGACAACCGTTCCAAGCACCTAGCAACCCGATTTTAACGATTTTCCTTACCTTGCGAACGAGATGGCGCCACTTGTTCGTGCCACTTCCTTTTGCAAGAAGCACGGCGACAACCTTGACCGATGGATGGGTGGCTAGGGCAGAAAGGCAATTGGAGGCGGTCCCGTTTCGGCTACAGGTAATGACAACCACATTCGTCATGTCAGCACTCCCCCATGCATCGTGCAACCAGACTGTGAGAGGCATCCGTGCGCACATCAGGCTCGACCTTTGTCAGGACACCCAAAGCCGTTGCAATCATTTCGTAATGGCTCCGGCAATTGTACGAACAGTAAAGGCCTTTCGCATAAAACAAGCTCTTCGGGGTCGCCCACTCGCGCCCGAGCAGAGCATAGCCAACGTCGCGAAGTGCAAAATAGACCTTGCGCACACGATCCCGCATCGAAAGGCGTTGTCGCGCAACGCCTGGTGCGCGAATGCCCTGCGCGTAGATGCGCGGGTAAAGACGGGCTGACGCCTCTTGCCAAATGGCTTCCACCGAAACAGCGGAATCAGGGGCGAAAGGTGCGTTGGCTGCGACAAGATAGTCGCCTACGGAAGCCTCTTCCGCCACGGAATGCAAAACAATCTTCGCATCCTCCAATGAAATACAGTAGGGCGTCACGGAAAAGGATACGCCATCCGCCGTGAAACGCACATCTGCGACGAGGGACCAAAGCTGGTTACGGTTCGCCGACCACATGGCGGGATCCACCACAAAGTTGCCAAGACCAAAGAAGATCGGCCGGTTACGATAGGTCTCCCACCCCTGCGGCACATGGGCGTGGTGTCCGTGAATCACATCGGCACCGGCATCGACAAGCGAATGGTAGAAAGCCCGGAGCTGTGGCGACGGCCAGGAGCAGAATTCACTTGCCGCATGGCAGGAGACGATGACGAAGTCCGCCTTCCCCCGCGACTTGATGGAACGGATGGCCTCGTAGAGCCAGACGCCCATGGCCGCGACACCTGCCGAATTGGGCGTTGCCATGCCGAACTGACGTTCGCAACACGAAAAGACGGCGATCCGCTTCCCCTCTTCCTCCAAAAACATGGGCTTTCGGGCCTCATCCTCCCCATCTCCCGCGCCGGCAAAGGCATATCCTTTTTTCGCCAGAAAGCATCGTGTCTGCCGAAGGCCTTCCTCGCGGAAATCCATTAAGTGGTTGTTGGCGAGCGAGAATGCCCATCTACCCGGAATGTCAAAGGGAGCGCTATGAAGATGCACCCCGACCTTGGTCGATCCAGGCAAGCCATCTGCGCAGACCGGTCCTTCTAGATTGGCCAGAACCAGTTCCCGGCCAAAGCGGTCGGGAAGCTTTATCGGGAGCGATTTGGGAATGAAGTCTCCGGCGAGCAGCATGGTCAGTCTCCCTTCATACAGGCATCCAGCCACCGTGCCGCCCAAACCTCGGGCGTGTAAGCCCCCGCGTAAGCCTGACTACGCCGTCCCAGTTCAGGCAAATCCCCGGAATGCTCGTGCATCCAGACTAGAGCGTTCGACAATCGTCGCGAATCTCCTGCGGGAAAAACGATGCCGTTGTAGAGGTTCCTGACAAGGTCTATTCCCGAGGCAACCGCATCGGAACAAATCAGCGGCATTCCCGTTCCCGCCGCCTCAGCAAGGGCAACACCCCACGGCTCATGGAGGCTTGGAAGCACAAAGACACCTTGCTCCACAAGCGCGCCGGGAAGGTCGTCCGGCTGCAGGAAGCCGTGATCGACGATGCCCTCCCCTTTCACGGGAATGGGTCCTCTCCCAAAGCAGTGAAGCTCCCATGGACTCGTGACCCGTTTTCGGTACGCCTGGTAGGCGACGAGGAGAGTATCTAATCCCTTGATGGGGACATATCGACCAACAAAGCAAAAACGGCGAGGCCACGCAGGCAGCGACAGGCGTCTTTCGAAAATGGGATTGAAAATATGGGCGTTGTAGCCATAAGCACTTGTGAAAATCCGATCCCTGCCGAAACCGAGCCACCGAGCATATTGGCGCCCCCGCTCCCCGGCGACGATGACACCGTCCAGCCTTTTCACGAAACGATGCAAGGCCCATCGAGCGACGATCTGTCGTATGTTTCCCGTCCACATCGAATCTATCGAGACAATTTTGCGAACGCTCTGCAACCGCTTGTCGTACGCCACCGCCTTAAATGCGGGCAAAGCCCAGCCACTGATTGTGATGGTATCTGGTTTTTCCGCCACAATTCTGTCGCAAAAACCACGGATATCTGCCAAGGCCACCGCATCAAGCACCGTTACGTTCAGTCCCAAAAGAATATCATCGCGATAAGGATAGGCCGTCTGCGGCGTGTAGACTGCAAGCTCAACGCCGGGCATCGCGGCCAACGCCCGCCAGCAGGCGGTCGCATAACCGGAATAGCCCATGCTGCAAATGACGATCTTCACAACGTGTACTCCTCGGCCATCTCAACCGTTGTGCCAGTTCCCCGGAAACAATTGACAACCGCCTCGTTTTCCATTGCAAGACGCTCACGCTCCCGAGAATCCGTCAGTTCTTCCCAGAGAACCATGACTGGCATCACAACGGCCACCCCATCTCTTCGTACAACCGACTTGACGGTATTGAATGTCACCCGCCCGATTTTCCGTCGCAAAACATCGACTTCGACATGCAAGATGATTGAATAGTCCGCCAGCACATTCGGAAGATAATATCCGACTCCAGGTGTAAAGCAGAAATTGCCCAGCGCGAAGGCGACGAATTTGTCTCCCGCCCTTTCACTTCGCAAAGGTCGATGCGCATGATTCGCTATCACGCAATCTGCTCCGGCGTCAAGCATCCACCTGACGGTGTCCCGCTGAAAGACTCCTGGCGCGGCGTTATATTGGCCGCCAACATGGGGATAGGAAACAACGAAGTCGGCCTGCTTGCTGGCCGCTAGAATCTTTTTTTGAACCCTTTCCCGGCAAATGTCATCTTGCTCGCGAGCGACCTGATCCGGATGGATGCTGTCCGGGATGGGGGCAATGGCCGGAACACCGCTGAACTCGCTCTTGACGGCTCGTTTAAGTCGTTTCGCCCAGTCGGGAACCAGACGTCCACAGATTTGCCGGATGACTTTAAAGCGTACTGGCCGATGGGTTATGCTCCCTTTTGTCAGGGTGTCGACACGCCACAAGAGGTCATTGGGCAATCCCTCGGCATCCTGTCCGTTGATTCCGTAGGTGGATCCGACAATTCCAATGCGCATGCCCGACAGGTCTTTGACGAACAACTGGCTGCTTTCTTCGGGTGTTAGATACGCACCAATAACATCCAAACCAAATGACTGAGACGTCCGAATCGTTTCGTCGAGTCCTTTGAACCCCTGGTCAAGGCAATGGTTGTTGGCCAACGACACGCAGGTTATGCCTGCCTCCCTAACAGCCGCCAAGAATGCCTCCGGCGCATTAAACGTCATTTGCCCAAGCGTGATCTTCCCGGAAACGGGGGCGACTGGGGTTTCCAGATTCCCGAGGACGAAATCCGATCTCGCCCAAAGATGCTTGACATCTGAGAAAACGGCATCAAAAGTCCGACCAGACCGCTTAACCGCGCGAATCTGCTGCGGCTGACACATCAAATCGCCAAGGAACGTCAGTTTTACAGTTGTCGCCATGCAGTAGGACTATTTTTCATCGCCCTTGTAATCGCTTATAATGTAGCGAAGCTTGCCCCGGTCATGGGGAATGGAATCGACGCGTTCCACTGTGACCGGGATGGCACCAAGCTGACCACGAAGAATGCCTGCCGCTTTCTCGATTTCGCTGTCCGCATTCGCGTACGACTTGTTGGGAACGACCAGCAACTTGACCGACTTGTCAGCCAATTGGTGAATCTGGAAACCATGAACAGCCTCCGTGCAATGCTCAAAGGCCATCGTCAACCCGACACCATCGCAGCGGCCCGTCTCCGTGTAGATGTAGTCCGTGAGGCGTCCGCGGACGGCATCCATGAGCGGGAATGGAAGGCCGCAGGGACACATTCCCTTCAGCGCACGGCCTCGATCACCCAGACGGTAGCGAACAAAGGGAAATACATGGTCTGCCAAATCCGTCACTAGGATGTCGCCGACCTCTCCAACAGGTTTGGGCATGCCTTTCTCGTCCACAAACTCAAGGTGACGGTAATCGCTGTTGATGTGGAGCGCCATGCTCCCCGACTCCGCCTGACAACGGCACTGATTCGCCATGGGATGCGCCTCTGTCGCGATATAGGTGTCAAACACCGGAGCATGGAAGACCTCGCGCATCAGCTTACGCTGAATGGCGTCGCTAGGTGAAGATGTGATGAAGAGTCCGCCTTTAAGAGGTGGAAGCTCAATCCCATGGTTCAGGCAATACATTGCCAGTTCATGCGCGCCACCCGCGTAGGCCGCAATTGAGTACAGGTTTGCGGCCTTCCATTGCCGAATAAACCGCTGAAGGGTTGCCTCGTTGATATGGTCTGTGTCCAAATACAGTTCCTTCTGGGGAAAATGCGCCAAGAAAGCGTAAATATGCCCTTTCAAGTCATGCGGATGCGCGCGCATCATGACCGCATGGTCTTCTCCAAGCGGAATGCCAGCCCAACTCTGCCCGGCGCGCCAGTTCAACATGCGCGACGAAAAGGAGTCATCCTTAAGCACTCGGGAAGGCTGCCCCGTAGATCCTCCGGTCGTGTACATTTTGTAGGTTGAACGAGGATGCCGCACCTTGATGGTGTCAAAATTCTCGCGCAGCGCCTCACGTGTCAGTATCGGGACCTTGTTCCAGTCGTCCTCCGTTTTTACGTCACCCGGCTCCAGACCGGCGTCCTTGTACAATTTTTCATAGTATGGGCTGTTTTCATACGCGAAGCGCAATATTGCAAGCCGCTTCTCGAAATTCATCCGCATGAGTTCTTCGGGCGTCATGCGATTATGCGAGACAGCCTCGCGGAAAAGACGCAACTGCGAAGGAATGGCAATCTGCGCGCGCAAAAGGTACAGACTCGATTTAAAGCTCATTTCGTTCACCCCAAGATTCTGTCAAGGGCCTTGCCCAGAAAAAGAAAGACCAGACGTGGACTGCAGAACAACTGAAGAAGCAGTGATGGTCGCAGAGACGGCTCCAGTTGCCACCTGCCGAGAAACTCGAAACGGAACAAATCGTCCTCCACCCGTCTGCGATACCGCTTGATAATCCGCCAGTCTGTATAATGCTCCATCGCCGCGCGATGAAGGTCAGCCAAGGACTGGTAATAGGCGTAGAGCATTTTGAGCCGGTAGCGGGCTAGGCTTTCCGGAGTTGGCGCGTAAACGCCGCTCACATTCTCCCCGTGCTTCCGGTAGAGTACCGTCACGACGGGAGATGACACAATTTGCCCAAGCAAGGCGGCACGCAAAGGGAGAACATGGTCTTCGTTCGCCACGAAAGGCGCGAGGGGACCGAACTTGAAATAGACATCCCTATGGTATACCGCTCCCGCCCCAAGAATTGACGGAAGGCGCTGCTGCAGTTTTTTCCCTCTTGCCTGGTTCCGCAGGAATTTTTCTGGAATCGGGTATGGTGATCCGTCCGCCTTCACCGCTTGCGCGCCACACTCAATGCAACGGATTCCCGGATCCTTGGCCACTAATTCCGCGACGAGAGTCATTCGATTAGGCTTCGAGACGTCATCGCCTGCCTGAAAGGCAATCCATTCCCCGCTCGACAATTCGAAAAGCTTATTCTCGTGAAGGGCGAGGCCAAGGTTGTTCTCATTACGATTAAGCACAAGTGACAAACCATCCTGCGCCTCCAATCGAACCGTACCGCAAAAGTCGGGCCGTTGCCATTGATGGTCAGGAGAGGACGGGAATCCACCAAGCCGCATGACCGTCTCGACAATCTTCGCCCAGGTTGCATCTGGGGAATGATCGTCAGAAATGACAACCTCCAGCGGACGAAATGCCTGTGCAAACGCCCCTTCCACCGCCTCGGCGACGAAGCGCTCGAAGTTGTAGCAGCAGAACGCAAGTGTAAGGGCGGGGACCATCTTCACGCAAACTCGTTGACGAGGCGAATAACCTCAGAGACCTCCTCCTCGAAAATGACGGGGGAGATTGGAAGACTCAGGATTTCGCGATGCATCCGTTCGGAAATTGGAAGACTTAGGTTTTTGAACTCTCCATAAGCCTCCTGCAAGTGTGGAGGCGTCGGATAATGGATGTTCGTCTGAACTCCGTTGTCAATCAGCCATTTGTTCAACCGGTCACGTTCGCCGCATGTAATGGCGAACACATGCCAGACATGCGCCAACCCGCCGACTGCGTGATTCGCGGCGTAGCGCTCACCGTCATCTGTATCCGGATTCCATGGCAGTTCAATTAGAGGATTTCGGATTTCGGAGCAATAGCGCGCCGCGACTTTGGCACGGATCAAATTGTCGGCGTCAAGATGAGGCAACTTTACCCCCAGCCAAGCCGCCTGAATTTCATCCAGTCGCGAATTCGTGCCTTTGTAAATATGATGATACTTGTAATCGCTCCCGTAATTGCGAATTGCCCGAACTTTCTCCGCAAGGACATCGTCGTTCGTCGTGACGGCGCCACCATCGCCAAGGCATCCAAGATTCTTGCCCGGATAGAAAGAGAACCCGCTGGCGTCGCCAAGGCTTCCGCAGCGGCGCCCCTCGAACATCGCCCCATGGGCTTGGGCGGAATCTTCAATCACCTTCAAACTGTACTTGTCCGCCAATTCCCACACCCTTGTCATGTCCATGGCCCGTCCATAGAGGTGGACGACCATAATCGCCTTCGTGCGAGGCGTGATGGCCTCCTCGATTCGCTCTGGGTCAATGAGCCTCGTTGACCATTGGGGTTCCACAAGAACGGGCGTACAGCCATTTGCGCTAATGGCGAGGATGCTGGCGATGTAAGTATTGGCCGGAACGATGATTTCATCTCCAGTTCCGAACCCGTATGCCTTTATGATTAGGTTGAGCGCATCCAGGCCATTGGCGACGCCTATGCAGTGCCTGACACCACAATACGCCGCGAAATCGGCCTCGAACTGTTCGACTTCCCTGCCAAGCAGATACCAGCCGGAATCAAGTACCCGTGCCACCGCTTTGTCTATTTCGGGGCGGAAGCGTTCGTTGACCTTTTTCAAGTCGAGAAACTTGATCATTTTGATGACTCCTGACTCATGACCTTGGCAGCGGCCTTGCGAAACTCATCGTAATCCCTGATGTAGTCGTCTTCCATGTAATGCTCGCTCGCCAAAACCAGCAAAACGGCATCCTTGGAAAAGTACTTCATCTGCCGCCAGACAAGTCCCTCAATCAACAAGGCCCGATCTGGCCAGTCTAGGCAGTGCTCCGACACAGTTCCATCCGGGAGTTCGCAGGAAATCGTGCAAGCGCCGCTCAAGCACACCAGCACTTGTTTCAATTCCTTATGCGCATGATTTCCCCGAATCGTTCCGGGGACCGTGTCGAAAATGTAATACGCGCGCCGAATCTCAAAGGGGATATGGTCCGACATCGATTCAAGGGCAATCAATTGCCCTCGGGCATCTCCATGCATTGGGAATCGTTTTTCTTCAACCTTTGCCTGCATAGAAAAAGCTCCGTTCACTTTGGCAATGACAACATGGCGGCAAGCATCCTTTTCTCGGCATCGGCCACATAGGCCTCGGTCATCACGGCTTTGGGACCTTCCAATATCTCAAATCCAATGCGGGCGTTATCGTTGTCGATTTTTCCAATGAGTCGGCCCTGGACCATCTCTGCCCTGTCTGAAGCATGGCTTATAATGGTCTTGTCGCAAAAATCCAGCAAAGAACACGGATGGACTATCTTGCTGCCGGCTGGCAAATCGTAGAAATAATACATCGAGGAATTCGCTGACTGCTCGCGTAATCCATCCTCAATGACACCACCGTTGTAGACCTCCCTGAGATTGCCGAGGAAGTCACGCCCGCTCGCAATGTCGACCAAATGACTTGCGATGTATCCGCTTGAACGAGCGCCGATTTCCACCGGTGAAATCGTCCCATCGCCCTTGAGAATGACTTCAAGATGGCCTAGGCTGCTGCGGAATCCCAACGCCTTGTAGCACTTCATCCCAGCATCCGCGATTCTCTGCGCAAGATCCTGTGGAATAGCATTGTAATGGAGCTTGACGGCTATTCTGTTTCGGTCTGTATTCCGTGTATGCTGCTTTTTGGAAATTGCATAGACGGATACGTGCCCCACCCCGTCCCCAAGCATCTCGACGGTGAATTCCGTGCCTTCGACAAATTCCTCCACAACGGCAAGTCCGTTTCCGGCGTTCTCAAATGCCTTGTGAAGCGCCAGTTCGACATCCGTCTCAGCACTCCCCCGCTCCAAGATGGTGATTCCGCGTGAACTCGCCGCATTGTCAGGTTTGACAATGAGCTTCTGATGCTGATTCGAGGCAAAAATCTCATCACATTCCCTGGCCAACGAATCGTCATTTGCGACTTTTCTGCTTTCGCGGTTCAGCAGGCCGGCTTTTTGCCAAAGCGCAGTCTGCCTGCTTTTTGAAAAGCTGTTGGACAAGCCCTCCTCGGAATTGACCTGAAGTCCGCAGGTTTTCAGCACAAAGGCAAGAGATGGAACGGCCACGTCTATGGAAGTATAGCCAAATGCTATCCGCCCCAGTAAATCGCGTTTCTTTAGCTCATCGAGGATTGGCTGTGGTTCCTTTACATCCAAACGCAAATGCAGGTCCCCCGCAATGGCCGGTTTCTCATTCCAATCGACAACGATTGTATCGCATCCCCAGTGACGAAACTTTTCCGCCACACCCGCATTCAACTTATTTCCGCCGAATAGCAGGCAGATTCTTTTTTGACCTAGATTCATCAGACGCCATCCCCTTCCTTGTACTTCTTCAGGCAAACGGTGTCGAAGGTGTCCCACTTGCGGAAGTCGATGCAGTTGAACCAAACGTCCTCCTGCGCCTCGATGGCCTCCAGCTTCTGGTAGAACTCCTCCGTCAAATGGTCTTTCGGAACAATGACCACCCCGGTGTCATCGCAAACGGCAAGCGCGCCGTCATAATAGGCCTTGCGCTCGGCCACGATGCGGCGGACCTCGTCGGACTCGGGCACGTTGCGGTTGAAGCAACCCACCGGGGAATACCCCTGGCACCAAACGGCGAAACGATTCTTGATGAGGTCGTTCGCATCGCGCATCCGCCCCAGCGCAACGATGGCGGCAGCCTCCTGGTACAGCAGGATGAACTTTGAGACGAGTTCCCCGACGAGCGCGCGTCCGTTCACGTTGATGCCGTCCATCACGACGATTTCGCCAGGCTTGATGTCCCGCGCCTGTTCGTGGATCGACCAATTACTCTCGGTATGCCCGTAGATGTAGCGCACAATGCCCGCCGCAAACATGCCCTGATTAACGGCCGACACGCCTTCAATCGCACCGGACTTGCCAAGGCAATCGGCGACCTCCGTGCTGCTGACGCGGTTGCGGCGGATGTAGTGCAAGATCTTTTCAGTGACGGGATTCATGACGCAGCCTTTATATACGCATAATATTCTACCATAATTGGCCAAGCGGCGGCAAAAGTCAGTTAAACACGGTGGTTAGACAAAATCACCGCATTTCGCGAACCCGAGGCCAGGCTCCCAGAATACGTCCGAGATTTTCCTGAAACGTAACGCCCTCTATGGCCATATTGCGACAAAGGGGAAGTTCGTATCCCTGCCGCGTGTGAAGCGCCGTAAGACCAATCTGCCTCATCCTCGCGTCTAGTTCGCCGCTGCCGCGGCCGAATGGCCAGGCAACCATCTTCGGAGAACGCCCAGTCCACTCCTCTATCGTCCTTTGAGCCCGTTTCACTTCGGCAACGACCTCTTCGACAGGATGATGCGTGGCTGAAATGTGGCTCCAGGTGTGATTTTCAATTTCGAAGAGGGGATGCCGGGAGAGATTTGCGACCTGCTCCTTACTAAGAAGTCTGCGCTTGATCTTGCATCCGTCTCCCCGTAGGGAATCCAGAAGCGCGGTGCGGCGTTCTGCGTCGAGAGGATACCAGGTGCGCCAAACCTGCGGTGGCACACCATACTCCCCGGCCTCGTTCGTCCAGATGTTTCCGCGTTCAGTCTGGCCGGGCGCGATGAAGACTTTGGCCTTAACGCCGAATCTTTCGAGGACGGGAACGCAATCCAAGACGGACTGCCAACCATCGTCAAACGACAGCCAAAGCTTGTCCAAGGCGCCGTTTGCCTTGAGCCAGACCAAAAGTTTCTCCAGCTCCGCCGCCGGAAGGGCGTGGACAACAACGGGAAGAACTCCGCGGCGGGAAATGCGCGCAAGCGCCCTCTTACGTGCGCGCATCGTCGCGTAGGCAATGGCGACCAACCAGCCAGTCAACCGTCTCAATGGCATTTCATCCACTTCTCCACAATCTTCCGGATCGGTTCGTTGCGCGGCGTCTCCACGGAATCGGCCGTGAATGGCCGCCCTGCGGCAATGGCGTCCAACGCCCGGCGTTCGACACCGCGGTTGGCGATGCGGCAGCTGAAGCAGCATTCGACAATGTGTGTGCCGCGCCAGGCGATGAACCCCACGGTTCCGTAGTCGCCATACGCATCCCTTGCGCGAACGGCCGCCGACTCCGACGTTTCGAGAAGATTTGAAAACGACTTGGCGTCGTACCGGCGTCCCGTGAGGTTCAGCAGGTTCGTCCGTTGCACAAGCTCAAGGCAACGATCCAGACGGTCCCCTTCCACAGGAAGGATTTCGACTTCCAGGCCGCTTGCGACGGCAAAATCCTCTGCGCTTCCACCGAATTCCGTCGCGGCGCGGCGGCGTGCCATCTCCTCCCGGTATCGGCGCCTGCGCGCCGAGCTTTCGGTACTGACGGGGGGATTGAATTCCGGCCGGGAAAAGACGGACGCCACGTCTTCAGGGCGCAAGACGCGAACCTCGGGCACTCGCTCCGACACCTCGCGCAGATTTTCCTCCGCGTCATCGACGAAGACGATCGAATCGGTTGAGATGTTCATTTCCTTGGCGAGGCACCTGATGGCGTCGCTCTTCGGCCCCCATCCGATCTGCGGGAAGACGAAGTATTCCGCAAGTCCCAATTCCGCCAACTTCGCCAGGGCCTCCTCCGGGTTGTTCTTGCTGCAGATTGAATTGACGATGCCCCGCCCGTCGAAAAGCTTGACAGCCTCCACGGCGGACGGAAAGGGCACCACCTCGTCCCCTTCGCTGAGCGTACCCTTCCAAAGCGTCCCGTCCAGGTCCCAGGCCACGCATTTCACGGACGTCTCGCCTCCGGCGACCAAGCTGTTTTCCACAATCCGGATTGGACCTGCCGGCATTCCATCTGCAGGCCGCACGGAGAAATGCGTTCCCTTCTCCACGGGGGGAAGTGGGATTTCGACTCGCCTTAAATCCGACCCGAAGTCGAATGCACGGACAAGAAGTACCTTCTTGGCCTGGCGGACTTCAAAGGCTAGCGAAACCTGCTTGGCCGAGCTTGCCTCGAATACCCACGTACCCGGAGATTGAGGAATTCGCGCCAGACGCGCGGCCTTGCGCCAGCGCAGACTTCGGAAAATGCCATACGGTCCCCTACCGTATGGCACGGGCAACCAGCCAAGAAGTCGCTGCAGGAATTTTGCCGCGTCTTCGCGATGCCTGTTCCACGAAAGGATGCGGGCGGCCGCGTCTGGCGTCGCCAAATGACCGCTCCATAAAAGTTCAAGTTTCCCCCATTCGCGGAAAGAGACCGTGTCCCCATCCATAACTACGCGCTCACACCGGCCATGCGCGCCGCGTCGAAACTTCGGACAGGTCCGAAAGCAGTCAGGTTCGCCACATTCGGTGCAATGGTCTTCCCAGAAGTCAATCGCCGCTATTCGTTTCTTGTCTGTTGCCGGCAGCTCCTTTCCCGTTCCTTTTCCACATGGGGGACCCCGCTTTCCCTGCAACACCGGGGCAAAACGCCCTATCGCGGCATCCGCCACAATGCAAAGCGCTACGCAAGTCGCCACAACCAACAGCGTTGCGACCACTGCATTTCCACCTCCCGATGCTGTCATTGAACGAATGACCCCCACTTTCAGTTGGAGCGCCAGTAGCGGAAACTTATGAAGCAACATTATGGTCAGCGAGGCGCGTCCGCAGAGCCGAACCCACCCGCAGTCAAAAAGACAAATGAGGAAAAACAACGCAAATGTGCCTACCACAGCCAGCCCCACAAAGATTACGCGCCAACCCCATGAGCGCAGAGACGCGGCGGCATTAGGTGTAAATACGGCACCTACGACAAGTATGGCAAGTAAGAGGAGGCCGACACCAATTTCAATAAGTCTCCTTTGTGCCGAGGATTTTCCCACACCAGGAGTAAGGCAAGATACCCAGCGCCCAAAAATCACAAACGGCAGATAGTAGGGAATCTTGGAAATCCCCCAGGGTAGAAAGCGCGGAATCCAAAAGGAAAACGGCATCACCAAAAGAAGCAGGGCTAAGACAAGCTGACACCCCGGGCGCGGAAACATCAGGTCCAGTAGCCAGTAGGCAAGTGACACGCTAAACAGGCACGGCAGAAACCAAAGGACGGAATTGCTGGCGAAACCAAGCCCGTTCGGGGCGCCTCCCGCATGCAAAAGACCCGCAAAGGGGATCCACCAGGGCAAGGCCGACTTGGCGTTATAGTAGGAGTCAGTGGCATGCGTGCCGACCGCTGCGTCAAAGGCTCTGGAGGTCAGGATGAAAACAAGTGCGGAAAAGAGGCCAAAGGCAATGTAGGGAATCAGCAGCCGTCGAAACTTTTGGTGAACGAACGACATGAAGGACCGAGTGCCGGCCGGTCTGAAGGTGACACCGGCAATAAAGAAGAATGCGGGCATGTGGAAGAGGTAGATGAACTTGTACATCAGCTCGGCGACCGAGCGGCTTACCGTTCCTTCCGCCATCAGATGAATGGCGCCGCCAATGGCATGCCCGGCCACGACTAAAAGAATGAGCACTCCCTTGTATGCGTCAATCCAGCTTATACGTTCGTGTCTCATCACCTTGATATACTTCTCTGTCTGCTAGGCTGTGCCCGTACCGTTTAGAATTCCAACAATCCGCTCGAAATTCTCGTTCAGCATCTCCAGCACGCCTAGGCGCTCGTAGTAGGCGACCACGGCCATCTGATTGAAGAAAGGCAAGTCGCTCCCCATCAGCACCCGGTTGCGGAACGGCGCCTTCAGCGCGTAGGCAATTGCCTGGTCCACGTAGGGAAGCGGATTGGACGAGATGCCGCCGAAGTTCGTATGCGTGAGCGTGAAGTCAATCCAGACATTGGACTGGAAGTGGCAGATCTTGATGAAGTCGTTTATCAAATAGCCGCCGGCATGGGGAAGGATGAATGTCAAAGCGGGAAAAGCCCGCGCAACTTTCCAGTAATCGTACGCCACCCATCCCGGCTCGTTGAGTGTGTCGATCATAACCGCCCTGGGCTGGAGCGTCCGTATGGAGGCGACAACTTCGTCAGGCGTGTACTTCTCACGTCGGGGATGGTACTTCAAAAGCGCTCCGCGAGGCACAGCAAAACCTTCACCCGCCAGCGCCTCGCCCCACGTCACATAGCGGAAGAACCGATAGTTGGGGTTTCCCTTCGCCACAGCCTCCGCCTCGTCGTTGTGGAGGATTCCGTCAAACCAAGGCGTTCCCTCAAGACCAATGATGAACCCCCCGGTCTCCTCACCGGGACAATGAACATGTGAATCATAGAATTTCACTTTTCTCCCCCTCGCAAGTTCATTTCGGACATTCACAATCGTCCCTGTAACAGTATTGGGGAAGTTCTTTTTTGACATAGGCTATGGCCTCTTTTTCCGGCCAGGTCTTCCAAAGCCCTATGCTGCGAACAAAAGATTCCGCAGGTATGAAATACTTCTTGGGGAACACATGGTCTTCGGGTTTCAATCCCAAGAACTTTTCAATCATGGAAACAGTTTTTTCATATTCCATAATCATGTCTTCAAATCGAAAGACGAGAAGCGACTCATGCTTTAAACCGGCAAAGGGTTCCAATGCGCGCAAATACCACTTGACAAAGTAGACCGGGTCATTCGGGACATTTCCTTCCTCTTCATTGACACGTGCCTGCTGCGCGGCAGCATAAATGTCACGCGGATCCCGATAGCACCATATCGCCTTCAATGGTCCAAAATATTCCACGAAACGTTCTATGTCCGCGGAACAATCGGCACAGCCCTGATCCAGAATGAGGAAATCCTCGGATTCAACAGTTCGCAGAATCGACAGAATATACTCCCTCGCTATGGCGCGATATTCGGGAACGGTCAAATCCTTCAGGTAATACACATATTGCCATTTGTCATTGGGATCGTGTCCCAAGATGAAATTGGCGGCCTGTGTGCCTAACGCCGTCAGTTGTGGCGCATAATCAAACCCTGTAGGTGATTTTACCTCTGTCGCAAGAAGTTTTCTGATGAAATCCCTGGTAAGTTCGATAAACTTGTCGTCATAGAAATCTCCAAAACCCTCATTGTAGAATTTATACACAAGCGACATAAATACGCGAAGGCATACATCGCGTTCAAAAATATTGCGCGTTTCAAAGAGATGCTCGAGGCTATATACGCCGCACCCGGCGCGCACAATGTCGAATTCAAACCTTTGTCGATTCCTTTTCTCAATGGAATCATCCAGGGTTCCGGAAAGTGAGGAGGTAACCGTCTTGTATTCCTGCAGCAAGTCGTCTATCGCACTGGATCCGCTCCAGTTGAATCCATTGACGCTGACTAACGTTTTAAACGTTCGTCGCGGGGCTGGCCGGGCATCCCTTCTGTGCCGCGGCACGCTGAGGACGCCCACGTCATCAACGATTTTCCGGGCTATCAATTGTCGAAACAGATGCTTCCAAAGCGCGTACCGAACTTTGTTGGGGAAAGAGACCTTGGGAAGATAGCTATACCTTGCCAAAAGAGTACCAACGAAACTCATAACACTCCAATCAAAAGGCGATGCCCTGTTTTCCGCAACATGTCGCAAAATCCAATCGGCTAAAGTGATTCGCCATTGTACGTTACCGCTTATTGGTCAGTGCCTGTTCAACGGCATCCATTGGAAGAAGCGTGTCCGACTTCTTCTTCAACGCCTCATAACGCTTGGCGATTTCCTTCTTCAGAGTTGATGAGGAAACCCCCTGGCCATACGGCGTATAGACAACCGTCACACCGAGCTCCTCCAAGTAGTCGTATTTGCCCACCCAGTCATCGCCGACCACAAATACGTCGAACTTCAGCTTTTTGACCTTGTCGCGGTGGTCGAGCGAATGCTGCGGAATCACCAGATCAGGCCCCTTGATAGCCCGCATCAGCGCGATGCGGTCCTCGAACGGAATCATCGGCGTGGATTTGTAGGAGGCTACAAGCTCGTCGGTGTTCACGCCGACAATCAGGATGTCCCCCAGTCCACGCGCATACTCGATGAGCCGAAGATGGTTGATGTGCAGCATGTCGAACGTGCCGCTCGTGTAAACCACTGTCTTGCCTGCAATCATATCATAACCTCGCGTAATGCTAACAGTAGTTTATCATAATCAACCGTGGTCAAGCAACCCATGTGTCCCACGCGAAACACCTTGTCCTTCAGCTCCCCTCCATTCGGGCACACCCAGATCCCGTGTTCGTCCTTGAGCTTTAAAAAGATGTCGTAAGCCGACATTCCGTTCGTCGGACGGAGCGGTGTTATGGCGTTGCTGAGGCTCTCGCTGACAATTTCAAGCGGCAAATCCTTAATCTTGCTTCTGAAGTATTCCGCCAAGCTTTTCGCCTTAGCCACCTCCGCCGCAACGCCTCCCGCCGCTTCGATCTCTTTCAGTCGCGCATTGATTTGCAGCAAGGTGCCGACGGCCGGCGTAAAGGGCGTCTGGCCACGTTCCTGATTCTTGAGGGCATCCTTCAAGTCAAAGTACAGGCATTTAGGATCATTTGCGGCAACGCGCTCAAGCGCCCTCGGCGAAAGCACGATGATGCTCACCCCCGGTGGACAAGCCAGCGCCTTCTGGGAACCGGTGATCATGACATCGGCACCCAACGCAGCCATGTCGAACTCGTCGCACAGGAATGAGCTGATGTTGTCCACAATGAGCAAGAGGTTATTCTTCCTGCAAAAGTCGGAAATCAACCCCATGTCGTAGTGGACACCCGTGCTGGTCTCATGCTTGTTCACCAGAAACGCCGTGTATTTGACTCCTTCATCTTGCCCCCCCCCTCCATCCCTCTCCGCTTCTCTGCGCCTCTGCTTCTCTGCGTTAATTAAATCTTCCCGCTTCAACGCCTTCCCCACATCAAGCAGTATCTCGTCATACGGCACCCCATGCACTTCGCAAATCTTGCTGAACCTGGCGCCGAAGCTTCCGCCATTCACCACCAGCGCGCGGTCCTCCGGCGTCAGCAAATTCATGACAACCGCCTCCATGGAGGCCGTTCCTGAACCGGTAATGAACACCGCGCGTGAACCCTCCGGCGCACCGGCGAACTTCAGCATCAGCCGCTCGTTCTCCAGCATCACATCCGAAAACTCCGCCGTGCGGAAATACGGCACGTCCTGCGCGCCAATTTCATGGACTGCCTCGCTTGACTGGACTGGACCTACTGTGAAATTGATCATCTGCCTTCCTCCTCCACACCTCTGTCATTTCACATACTCAGTGTACGGTTTCTCCAAATCAATGAACACACTTCCATTTCCCCCCGCACCAATCACATGTTCGCGCCAGTTTCCATAGACTAGCGTAAGATACTCTTCCCAATGCGAAGTGGCGAGGAACTTATAGCCCTCAAACTCTATCTCAATGAGGTCTTCCAGGAATCTGCGCGGGAAAATGTAGCAAAGGCGGTTTTTCACATCAGAGCAAAAGGTGAGTCGCGAAACATACTCAGTCGGTTCGCCATTGTAGCGTTGCGCCTCGGCATCCAATTTAGCCAGCAATCTCTGCGAAATGCTCCTTCTTGAAAACGCAGATAGCGTTGAGTACGCCAGCTTTTGTACAAGGTCGGGAATCCTGGCAACCAATCTCAACGACCAGGGGCTGTGCCCCTGTCTATTCAGTTTACTTGCCACTGACTGAATCTTTGCAAGATGTTTAAAAAAAGGCGACCGCTGCTCCACCTTGTCCGGCACATTGTCGCAAATGAAAACGTCGATTGGAACCCCTTGGTTGTGGCGGAACAAGGGTTTGTTTCCAATCATTTCGAAGCGGGCAATATAAGTGGTGGATGAATTCCTGAGCGTCGCGAACCCTCTGCAATGCTCTTTGTCCGTGACGTATGTCTGCCAGAAATAAGGCGAGGAAAACTCTTTGGAGGCGATTTTGTTCAACTTCTCGTATTCTTCCCTCAGCATCACGACATCCACGTCATTGTCCCAGGGGATGAACCCTCCATGTCTTACGGCGCCAAGAAGGGTGCCGGCATCGATCATGTATTTGATGCCATTCTTTCTGCAAACCCGGTCGAACTCAAGCAGAAGGTCGAGCATCACGGCCCAAAGTCGTTTCGTCGCCGTCGACACAACTAGCGTTTTAGCCTCTTCCTTTAGGAATTCAGGCGGGAAATGCGTCTTAATGTTCACGTCCGGTCCTCATTGTTTCGCTTGCATGGCAGTTTGCATCATCGTCTCGTAAATAATCGTTGACGCAGCATGGCGAGCGGCATCAGCAATCCTGTCAGAATGCCCCACGGCAAAAAGTTTCCACGCCTTTTCTTTCTCCATGCCGAAACAAAGCAAAGCGGTATTTTGCGCAAGTAGCGAACCCTGCCAGACCGTTCATACAAATCAGGCACCAAAGCCTTGACCTTGTTGTCAAAGGCGACCAATGCCTCCTCTTCGCCCAAAAGCGCTTTTCTCTCCCTTGTAAGATGATAGCGGTAGACCAGCATGATTCGGGCAAGCAGTCGCTCGTCCAAATACACGATTCCGCCCGGTGTTCCCTCCGCCACGAGTGCTGCGTAGTCTTCCATCAATCGCTCCGTTACCATCCTCGTGGCATAAAGGTTTTTAACATAATAGACGTCATCGACGGTTTGACCTTCCCGACCGATTAGATATCGGTAGACAACCGCGGGGATGTAACGGGCGCGACGCACCCGTGACATTGGATGGAAAATCCACTGGGAATCGGTAAATGGGATGCCTTCAAGTTGTTTGTAGTTAAGAGTTTTAAAGATTGCAAGACGATATGTCACAGCCTGCATCCACAGGTCGGCGATAAACTTGCCAGACAGCTCCCCAAGCGAAAAGGCCCTGTCTGTCGGCAAGCCCATTGAATAGGTTTTTATGACCGCATCGTCTTCATTTACGCGTACATAGTCCGTGAAGAAAGCGTCAACTGAATCCGGGTGGTTCACCTCTTGGTCAAGTAAGCCATTGGCAAATGTAGCCAAACCATGTCGGTCAAACGAATCATCTGCGTCCAAAACCTTCACAAAGGTTCCACATGCCATCGGTAAGGCCGCATTAATGCAGCTGCCATAATGCCCATTCGGCTTGTCTATGACGCGAAACACGCCGGGGTATTTCGCTTCATACTCGTGAGCAATGGCGCTAGTGCGGTCCTTCGATCCGTCATTCACTACTATGACGTCGAGCTTCTGCAAAAGTTCCCTGTCGTCAAGCACAAGACTCCCCAAACACTTCGGCAAATACGCCTCCATGTTGTAGGATGGAACGATGATGGAAAGAATCTTGCCCATGTATCAATGATACCACACTATGCCGTATGAGATGTCAGCATTTTAGCATGTCGGAAACACTTTTTTTGAAGCCCTCGAAAGAGAAGCGGGCATTTGCATAAGTCAAAATCGCATTTTGTCGTTCGTCTCTGTCTTTTCCCCTTTCACTCATCAGCTTGGCTATGCATTCCAAGAAATCGTTTGAACCGTCGAAAACATTAATCCCCAAATGCTCTCGATCTTCCGCTGATAAACCTCGGCCTGCAATTGACGTAGCAAGAGCCGTCCTGCCAAACAGAGCCGATTCGATTACCTTGACACTTGTTCCCACCCCAGATTTTACCGACGCCAACGTACACAGGGCTTTTTCGTAAACCTTTTCTATGTCATCGACAAAACCCAGTACCCTGACATTGGAATTCGACGCCCAGAGTTTTGCTGCTTCAACGAACTCCTCAGGAATGGTCCCGACAATCCAAAGTTCCAACTCTGGAAATGAACGATGTGTTTGGGGCCATATTTCCTTCAAAAACCAATCGATTCCATCACGATTGGGTTGATATCGATAAGTACCGACGGTAACAATGGCTTTGCCTTGGCTTCCAGAAATACGGTATTTAGGCGACGGCGCGTTCCCTATATTTCTAAGCGATTGTTTTCGTATGGAACTCGGTAAATGAGAAAGTGTATCAGGATTAGACATCCAGGCACCGGCACATTGAAGGGCGATGAAACGTTCCCACCACTTCTCAAGAAAGAAATGTATTAGTCCGTTAATCTTGGTCATCATTGGCATGCGCTTTATTCGAAATGCATCGCTAGGCAGTTCGTCGAAATCCAGATACAAGGGCGCGATTTTCCACGCCGCAGTTCGCCAGGCGACAATTTCAAGATTAACAACGACACAATCGTAATTGTATTCATTGCACCCAAGACGTTTAAGGATCTCTTCTCGTTTTACAAAGGCCCAATCCATCCGCCCCGTAAACGCAGATAAGAACTGAAAAACGCAAATGCGCCAATCATAACGGAAAACAGATCTGACGTTCGAACACCACACCCTGTCTTTTCCTTTTCGATAGGGTTTCGCGTATGGATTGACTACCACGGTATCGACTTCGCCGATGCCTTGCAATGCCCGCCACAGCAGTGTTGAACGTAAATACCCTCCCCCATCTTTCACCGTTGGGTCATAAGGTGTCAAAAACAAGATCTTCATACGAAGGAAGGGCAGAGATTATTTGTGGATACAAGAAAAGTAAGTGTAAACTTCATTCCCAATAGCGCATTGTCCTAAAAATTTACACGAACCATTCAGGAAACCTACACTTATAGTTCAGTCCACGAACTCGAGCGCCTATCTTTTTCGCGGGAACACCTCCAACTATTGCATAAGGCTCGACATCTTTTGTGACAACTGCTCCAGCCGCCACCACAGCGCCTTCACCGACGGTGACCCCCTTCAGAACTGTTGCATAAATGCCTATCCAGACATAGTTGCCTATCATTATCCCCCCCTCAGCATAGGCAAAAGACTTGGAATGAACATCATGACTGGCAGAAACCAAAGCAACACGGTGCGAAATCGATACGCAATCCCCAATAGTAATCCCACCTCGACCATCGAGAAGCACTCCTCGATTTATATGGCAATCTCGCCCCAATTTAATTCCGCGCGGATTCTGCAAAAAAACGCCCATTGATATATCACATCCCTGACCAAGCTTCATTCCAAGACAACGGCAACAAAGCCTGCGGAACGCCTTATTTGGGAAGTATGCCAAAAAGTTATTGTAGATGCTACAAAGCAGCTGATATCCCCGACAAAGAAGGCTCCTCCTCGCAGCAATTACACCTTTAACACACCGAATTGAAATGTTATTGTACAAACCCAACCTCATTAAAACCAACAAAACACGCTGCGATCGGGTGAAGCTGCTTCGAATAATGGCATTTTCCTTGATAATACGACCTGAATTTTGTTTCTGCTTAGCCGTTGGCCATTTTAGGGCAACGTTAAAGTAGCGATTCCCATATCGTTTCCTTAACGAAAGTGCTTCTTGTATTGAACACTTTTTAATCTGAGCGATTAAATATGTCGCTATGATATCAGAATCTAGTAGCACCTCCCAATAGGCACGGCCCATTGCCCCTGCCGCATGCCTTCGGTAAACCGATGTTCGATCGGGGAGAAACGCGACATCAGATATCGTGGCAATTGACCACCACATTGTGGAATCCCCCAAATGGAATTTCCATGAAAACAACTCGCCATAGTGTTCTAGTGCAAATTTGAGGGCACTCTTCCGAATCATCGCCGAGGCCGTAGTTATATGGACCCATCTAAACACAGGTAAATCTTTTGGTGGTGTTTCCAACAAATCAAATTTGAGAAAGTCAAATCCCTTCATAACATATAAACGCTGCGAATAAGGCGGAGCTTCCTCAAGATTACCGGTCTCTTCGGTCAACAAGTTCGCAGCGCAAAAACATACACCCACATTGGCGTGTTTGAGAAATACATCCATTTGCTTCTGCAACTTGAATGGATCAATCCAATAATCATCCCCTTCGCAAATCGCTATAAAATCCCCGCGGCTATGAGCACGAACTCGACGACTATTTCCACCAAGTTTTGAAACATTTTCATGCCACCAAAGAACACGAATCTTATCTGGGTATTTCTTCTGATACTCGAAGCAGATTTCGCGCGTCTTGTCTTGCGAACAGTCCTCACCGATGATGAGCTCAAACTCAAAGTCCGTCTTCTGCATCAGTACGCCTTCAATCGCCTGACGGATATAAGGCTCGTGATTATAGGTGGTCATATTGACAGAGACGACGGGATGCTTACAAAGTTTTTCGGCGTCTGACACCTCAATGCATGGCACATCCAACGGTTTGACCTTAAATTCCTCAATCGGCTCACCACGAATAGTTTCAAGCTTTTCTTTAAGTGTCATGCTCGACATCTCCTTTCCAACATCAGAAAGATTCTTGAGAATCTTCCATGTAGCGCCACTGAGGCCATGCGGGCGTACTCGCCAAGGGGATTCAATCTGAATGCGTATGCGAGACCAAAGAACACGACAACGCCGAAGAGCCCCTGCAATGCCAGTTTTACAGCGAGAAAACCCAAATACCCAGTCCCTGATTGCGCAACAACACCGAAGTATCTAGCGGCGAGGTCGGAAACAAATCCTATGCCGAGCATGGCAATTGCCTGAGCGCAGCACACGAGAGCAGTCGGCAGCACGTCAAGAAGCTGCATCCCCAGCGTGTAGTTCAAAAGTTTTCTATTTGGCCAGGCGTTGACAATCAATCCAAAAGGCCCCATTACGAATGCTGAAATTGTCATCCAAGGAAGGACACCCAACCTATGGCATGAAAGCACAATGACTAGCGTTGCCGCCTTTTTTATAATCTCCAGTTTCAAAAACACATCGCTGCGACCAAGAGCCATGATACCCCTCAGGTTTATCGTGGCGAATGGCCACAGCGCGAAGGTAAGACATGCGAGCATCATATAGGGCGCAGCCGGAAGCCACTGTGTCCCATAGAGCAACCGAAGTTCGGATTTTGCGCAAACGGCAATGCCCACCATTAGTGGAAACACCAAGAACGTCGAACAGCGCATCATTTGACGCATCGCCTCACGCAGTTTCACCTTATCATTCTGCAAAAGGACTAGTGCAGGAAAAGAGACGCGTCCAAGCGAAGCGTCGATTTCGTTCATGGCAAGCGAGGGAAGTGAATGCCCTTTGTTGACAAATGCCACATCTGCCTTGGAATACAGTTTGCCGATGATAAGGTTGTTTATATTGCGAAATGCGGCATCTAGCAACGCAGACACGGCCAATTTCCATCCATACGCAAAGAGCGGCTTGAGGCGTGAGAAACTGAACATGAGCTTAGGACGCCATGCGATTATAAAACAACGTGCTACCATACCAACGAAGCCCGTTACCAGCGACGACCACACAAGAGCCCAGACTCCATAGCCCAAGAAGGCCAGTGTCACACCACAAATTGCCGAAGTAACGCATGTAATGATAGAAACGCGGAAACTCAAATGGAACAGCATCTTCTTGGTCAGCTCCGCGCTTTGTATGGCGTTCACAGCATTGAAGAAAAAGCTTATCGCCGCGACTCGGATAATCGCCTTCAACTCGGGCGTTTTATAGAATTCGGCTATCCACGGAGCCGCCAAATAGAGCGCGGTGTAGGCCACCACCGACATGAAAAGCTTGAAATAAAAGACCGAATTGAAATCAAGTTCATCTGCATTTTTCTTCTGAATCAATGCATTGCCAAATCCGCTGTCCACCAGAACCCCGGCCACGGCAAAGAAAATACTTGTCAGAGCAACCGTGCCGTACGCATCAGGCGTCAAAAGACGTGCCAAAATCATCCCAACGACGAAACCGACAATCTGCGTAGACAACTTTTCCAGAAATGCCCAAACTGCACCTTTCGCGACCTTGGATTTTAGGGATTGAGCAGACATTAGTTCGGGAATAAACAGGAAATTCCGCAGATAAAAACACCAATCCATAATTCATAATCGGCTTGTGTCAGTATCCTTGCCAGAATCAGTCCAATAGCCTGTTTCTTTCACGACAATTTCATAGTCCTCTTTCAAAGCTGCAAGAAGTATCACATCATGATATTTCCCACCTTTGTAAACAGCCTGTCGCTTAGTCCCTTCTATTTTGTACCCGACTTTCTGCAACATTCTTAGTGATGCTTGATTATCAGACAATGCACTGGCGTTTACACGATGGAGGTTTAATTCCTCAAACGCATAACGTAGAAGCGTCATGTAGGCATCCGTACCAAATCCTTTTCCATGAAGATCTCTACGGGCGATTCTAATTCCATAATCCGAGGCCTCGCGATTTTTCCAATCGATATCGCGCAGACCTGTAAGTCCAATTGGCCCATATTCAGACGTATCAATAATGTACCGTACATGGTCAGCCGCATTGGAATATTCATGAAACCACTCATTTTGTTGTGCTTTTGAAACGGGAAATGACCATCCAATAATTCTTTTTTCAAAAAATGGATCATTTGTCATCTGCCGAAGCATCTCGCAATCCGTTTCCTCGATAGCACGTAAAACGACTTTTTTACCAAATAGCTCCATAATCGGCTCCTTAAAACCGTTAGATTCTGCAGCTTATTACTGCATCCACAATCCGTTCCATGTCCTCTGCTCCGTACCGCTGGTCAATTGGCAACGGAACAATGCGATCCGGCATGTTGCCGCAATTGCACACTCCAGGCCAATACACTGCAACATATATCCTATCACGAATAAGCCGCATTCTCAAGCCCGAATCTTCCGTCAAGTACGGGTACACCATCGGCACGTCATCGCTAGCTAGAGCTAGCGGAAATGACGTTGGAAGATGCTTCTGGAGGTAGGCGAAGTTCTCGAGTCGACGCTCTTTCGCCTTAGTCATGTCAGCTTTGATCAAACATTCCCTTGTAAACCTGGACATCCCCATCACTTCCGTACCAGCAAGCGATGCCTCCGCCATTCGAAACAATTCATACCCTCGCGGCGTCGCGCCATGTACTTTGCGCTCAATCAAATGCCCCTTGCGGCAGTCCGAAACATCCTCTTCATACAGCCCCGTTTCTACTCCGTATGCAACACCGCCGTCGGGAACACCAAAGAACTTGCGAGGCGACGAGCAGCTTGCCCGCCCCTTGGGTTTTGCAAAGAAAGCCTGGGCACAATCCACTATTAAATTCGCGTACCGACCTGACAGGAGATCTACATTTGCACCGCACACGCCAAAGTAGTTGACATAAAGAATTGATTCATCCTTGCCGAACTCCTTGGCTGGCATCATGTTCTCATCAATTGAATACCGCTCTATAACACATCCTTCTGCGGCCAAAGCATCTGCAACGACAGGACAAGTGTAATATGGCACATGAATATGCCTTATGTGCAGTTTCCGAACAATATGCCGAAGCGCATTGCGACCGGAATTCAGTAACACCCCATCCGGCAGAATCGTCTCCCCGCCTCCGCAGTCCAATTCGAAGTAACCGCCTATTGCTTTGTTTGCATTATCCACGGGAGTCCTTTCCGCCGCAATTTGCGACACCTTGGGGCATTTCGACAAAACTTTGCTTTTTCACATCAAATTGCTCCATCTACAACAACCTTGTAAAACTGGTCGATGTTATTCGTGATTGAAATCATCTCTTCAACCGTCTTAGCTTTGAATATAATGGTTCCCAGTGAATGTGCAGTATTTTGATAAGCGTAAACCATGTCCCCATGTGATGCCGTGCAATGAACCTCAAGCAGATTGTCCCTTTCAAACGTCGAATCAAAGGCGATTTCCCTGAACCGACCTGAGACTGTGGAGTAAATCATGTAGTTGGAGAACACACCCTGTGTCGGCGTCATTTCCAAATGAGGCAACTCATCGCCCATTGCCGCCTTGAGTGTTGCCTCGACTAAATCAACGCCTGTGGCATACTTGATTAGCTGCGGAATATAACTCCCCCCGTTGCGCGGCCCCAGTTCCAGAACAAACACATTGTCGTCCTTGTCAAGGATCACTTCTATGTTGTAGGCGCAAGTACGCATGCCTAGAGCCGTTATCAGACGCTGCAGCTCGGCATCCACCTTGTCTTTCTGCTTCTGCGTCAAAAGCGACGGCCAAAACTCCCCAAGCGCCACATATTCGCGAGTTCCTTTGCCTGAGTAGAGTTCATTGCCAAATGAGGTAAAAACCAATTTGCCGTCAACCGAGAAACCATCACCGGAGATTTGATACCCTTTTTTAACAATGAACTCCTCTACAATGAAACGCTTGCCGCGGGAATATGACAAAGCCTCGTCAACAGCGGATTTCAATCCGGCGACATCATAAACCTTTACAACGCCCTTCGACCCAGACGAATCAACTGGCTTGACCATCACCGGAAACTTGAAACGCCCTATGTCCGCAAGAGCCGCCTCATACGTTTTGTAGCCGCCTGCTACCGGTGAATTGAAACCATGGGTTTTAAGAAAATCCCGGAACAGGTCTTTCTCAGTCAGCAACTTGACGGATTCGTATGGATTGCCAGGCAACCCCATTTTCTCCGCGACGTATGCCGCTGTGGGAGCCGCCGGATCGGAAGCGTATGCGACGATTCCGTCTATCCTCAGTCTTTGCGCCAATGAAAGAACACCATCCAAATCCGTAGTCGAAACATTGTGATATTCATCCGAAAACCTGTGGCCGGGATTCCCTGGGAGATAGTCGCATGTAACGACATGGTAGCCTAAATTTTTGGCTTGGACAATAGCCGGTATCTGCTGCATGATACCGCCCAGAAAGAGCATTTTCCTTTTCATCATAGGGCCTCCACGAAGCGGCGGATCCGGATGCAAGCCTCGGACAACACACTAATATCATGTGTGAAAGCTATGCGCACATAGTCGTCGTAGGCTTTGCCATAGGTGACGCCAGGCACAACGGCAACATGTTGCGACTCAAGCAGTTTCAGTGCGAAGTCCAGCGATTTAAGCCCCGTTTCCCTGATATTGACGAAGATGTAGAAAGTCGCCGCCGGTTTCAGAGCTGAGAGTCGGGGACACTCGTTTATCCTTTGGAAAATCAAGTCTCTGCGCTTGGCGAAAGTCTTGCGAATGTAAGCGATGTCGGTGTTGGCCTTGAGTGCTTCGATAGCACCGTATTGTGATGGGAGGGGCGCACAGGCTGCGACATTCTCCTGCATCTTCGTCATCGCCGCAACAAGATCCTTCGGGCCGACAGCCCAGCCGAGACGCCACCCTGTCATTGCAAACTTCTTAGAAAGTGAGTCAACAAGGATTGTCCGGTCGCGCATTTCAGGAAATTCCAGCACCGAAAAGTGTTCAGCACCGTCATATACCAAGGACTTGTACACTTCGTCCGATATGACGAGCAAATCCCTCTCCTTTGCCACCCTCGAAATTTCTTTCAACACGGCCCGAGGCAGTATCGTGCCAGTTGGATTGCACGGGGTATTGACGATAATTGCGGCAGTTTTTCTTGTCAACCGAGACTCAAGAGTTGCAGGTTCAATGACGAACCCATCGGACTCGTTCGTTTCGATGATTACCGGAACACCGCCATTCATCCGCACCATCTGGACATAGTTCACGTAATAGGGGGCGAAGATTATCACTTCGTCTCCTGGATCGATAGAGGACGACAACGCCAGATACAGTGCCTCCATGCCGCCCACGGTGGTCACAACATCTTCCGCAGGATTGCATGGCGAACCATACTCCCTAGTGAACAATTCGGCAATGACCTGGCGCAGTTCAAGCAATCCTGCATTGGCACTGTATCGCGTCTTGCCGTTCTGGATTGCAGTGCAGGCGGCATCGCGCACATTTTGAGGCGGGGGTAAATCTGGATCGCCAAGGGTCAGGTTTATTACATCGCCGAGTCTCAGTGCACGATTGAACAAGTCACGTGTCAGTGAAGGTTCAATCACATTAGCTTTTCTGGATATTCTCACCCTTAACAGCCTTTCGACATGGAACCACAAGGTTCGGAAACAATATCTCGCACGTTCTGCGAAATTGCCTTCACGTCATCAAGCGCCAGACCATAGTATGTCGGCAACGTCAACACTCGTGCCGCCAAATCCTCTGCAATTGGACAATTGCCCTTGGCATAGGCGTATGGGCAGAGGTCTGTAAGAATAGGATAGAAATACCGTCGCGAATAGACATTGCATATCCCCTTCAGTTCCGCATAAACCCTCTCACGCGTCGAAAAATCCTTGAACAACACTGGCATGTAGGCTTTGTTCTGCGAATACGGGATTAACTTTACATCCTGGCAATCGAAAAACGCATCCGCATACGCATCATATATTTTCCGCCGATAGTCCAAAAGTTTTTCAATCTTCTTCAAACACTCGATTCCCATCAGCGCCTGCAATTCGTTCATCTTGGCGTTGGTTCCAACATCAACGCAGTCAAGTTCGCCTCTGATGGCAAAGTTACGCAAATTGAAAAGCTTCTCCTGCAATGCGGCATCCTTGAAGACGAGAAGCCCGCCCTCGCAAGAATGGAACAGTTTTGTTGGATGGAACGAGAACATGCTCATATCCCCGAAGCATCCAATGGATTTCTTCTCTGCATGATCTACACGTTCTTCACGGCTGAAAACCCCAAACGCATGCGCGGCGTCATAGATAATCTTCACCCCGTACTTCTCGCCTAGCCTGGCAAAACCTTCTACGTCGCACACGTTCCCATACACATGCACCGGCACAATTGCCTTCGTCCTCGGAGTGATCAGCCTTTCCGCCGCTTCCGGCGAAAGGCACATCGTTTCAGGATCAATATCTGCAAAAACGGGCTTGGCTCCAATCCGCATAAGCGCATGGCTTGTGGCGACAAAGGTAAAAGGAGTTGTTATAACCTCACCGCCAGAAAGTCCCAGCGCATAGAATCCAAGTTCCAACGCAAGTGTCCCATTATTGAACAACGCCAAGTTGGTTTCTGGCACACCAAGATACTGCGACAATTCTTTGTGGAAGCGCTGAACTACAGGGCCATTGTTTGTAAGCCACTGGTTTTCCCATATTCCTTCCAAGCCACGCTTGAACTCCTCCAATGGCGGGAGGTATGGGCGTGTAACAAAAATGGGCTTTTCAAAGCGAGTCATGAATAATGACTATCCTGCGGTTACTAGAGATTTATTCCAACTCAAACCAAGCAATACTATTATACATGATTTTCGCCTAATAAGCGGTTTTGGCGAGAGGATGGCACGTTTTCGGGGTGATTTGACGAACCAACAACCATAATCAGACATTCCCCAGACATCCGTCAGAACACCATCCACCTCGCCCAGCGCCATTAGCGTCCAGCGGCCGCAAAATAAACCTATGACGAGCGCGTACAGCGACCGCGCGTAGGTGGCCACGATGTTGAGGAAGATTCTGCGGTTAGGGGTCATTTCCTATCTGTAATAAGAATACCACAAACGCTATTATACTCTCTCTCCTTGCACCATGCGGTCATTTCCTATCTGTAATAAGAATACCACAAACGCTCCCAGTTATCAACACCCAAGAAACCCTTCGCCCTCGTCGTATCTAGTGCGTCCACATTCGGGAACACACGTTTTTCCAAACGCTATCGAGATTCCAGGCACCAACACGCCTCCCATGTTTAGACAGACGATTATCATTGAGGATATTTTCCTATAAGGTAATGAATCTATCACGGTTAACCATGGCATCTGTGGAATTCTGCATCAACCACTTCAATGATCCTGTCTACTGGATAGACCTTCGTCAGACCGCTATTCTCACGATGTTTCATTATAGCATCGCCAGTCTGACTACTAAGCAAGTAGTCCTCGTATGGCAAATACGAATTAAGTATTCCTATTAGGTTAGCCGAAGTATTGACATTTGTGTTTGCCACGGCAACTGTTTCTGGCCGATTTACAACCGGCCCGCCTGAATTTCCAGGAAATGTTTGCGCATCGACAAAGAAAGAAGAGTCACCATGTCCCATAAATGCATCTTCAATGCGCGAAATACACCCAAGCCTTAGAAAAGGCGCTTTTATCGCTGGATCAACAATACCCATAGGAAAGCCAAGTGCATAAACAAGGCATCCCTCATCCACTCCCGTCACTTTCATCTTTTCTAATGTCAACGCATGATCATCTAAATCAAACCAATTCAACTGACTTTTTGTATTAACAAGAACTTGGGCATTTAACTCCACAGCTGCGACATCGACCGTTTCCGTAGAATGCGCTGAGTATAGCCTCTCATTTTTATTACCCATTAACCGTAGTGGCAGATTTAGCACACCAGAATTGTCAGCCTTGTTAACACATACCAACATGTGCGTTTTATTTGCTAAAACATGTTTATTTGAAATAAGGTAAAGATGTGATAGTGAGGCATCAGCCTTCAACCTTCTTCCAACGATAAAGCCGGTCCCAACCCATTGTGGATTGGCCTCGCCCACTCCAAGAGCGACTACTGCATTTTTAAAGAACTTCGGCAATGATGACATAGAACACCTCCTTCGGTTGTTACATCAATGGGCAAAACCAGTGGAAGATAGCTGAAAAAGTCTTCCCCGCAATGCATACAGCGACCACCCATAGGTGGCCACGAAGTTGAGGAAGATTCTGGGGTTAGGGGTCATTCCTGATGATGGCTTATTGGTCACTCCTTGTGGAATTGCAGAATCTGGCGGCATTGATGGCGTACTCTATGATTTGCATCCCGCCCATCATGCAATACTGCTTCGGGCAGTCTGCGCCGAAACGCGACCCGACTCCACCGGACATGATCAGAATCACATTATGGATATTGGCCTTCACCATTTCACCACAAATCCTTTCATAGTATAAGTATAGCAAAAAAGAGCGATTCGTGGCGAAAACTGTGGTTTGGCAAGGTAAATGCACCTCCCGCTTTCGCGGGAATGTGCATTTACCTTGTCAACTGACCAGTTCAGGACAACTCGGAAATGACATCTTCGGCGGTAACTATTTCCACCCCGTCGCAAACGCGCCCCGTTGAACGCGCATCCTCGACCGATGCCAGGAACAACACGAAAATCCGCTTTTCCGGTAGGCCAACCGGAGAATGTCGCATCTTGATTCGCTCCGCCAAAAACTCAACTTCCTGCCTTGTAAAAGGCTTCTCCGACCATTTGGCTTCTCCAAGAAGAGTCTGCGAGCCTTCCCCATTGACCGAAACGACATCCCACTCCGCATCCGCCTTATGCCACCATCTCCCCGCAGGAACCCAATATCCATCTGCTCCGACAAGGGATCGCAACCTTTCAGAGCGCACGACAAACGACCGCGCCAGGTCCTCCCACGCCGCCGCAAAGACCTTTTGCTTGTGTTGCCGCCAAATTGCCAGACGTACGGATTCCGGCGCACCGTCGAAAAGCGAGCGCCGTGTCGCCATCACACTGAACCAAAATCGGCAAAATGGATCCGAAAGCCTGTAAAGCGATTTCTTCGTATTTTTTTCCAATTCGCCAAAGGGTATTTCCCGTTTGATCAGTCCGATTTCAATCAATCTTGCAAGCGGACGCGACAGAGCCGTTGCCGGCACTCCTAACCGACCTGCGATTTCGCTCGCACGGTTTGCGCCCAGTCCAATCACGTCCAGATATGGTTTAAGACTTATCGCATTCGGAATTTCCGATTGCAGAAGCGAAGCCGGCTCTTCGTGGAATATCCCCAAAGGATTGAATGCCAATTCGTCAAGCGCTCCGTCAATGTCCGAGCCAAACCTTTCCGCCGCCACCCAATAGCGAGGAACGCCGCCCCATACCGAATACGCCTTGACGGCGTCGATATCCGTTTCTATCGCAAGTGCTTCCTTGACGTAACAGATGTCGATTGGAAGAAGTTTAATCTTTTCATCAACGCGCCCATAAAGCGGCGAGTCTGAATCAAGAACTAGTCCCTGCATCATGTGCTGCACGGATCCGGCAATGGCGCAGACAATCCCCGCTCGCCCCTTTTCCCCATCCACCCAGTTCTGCAGGATCGACGGCATCGACTCGTCCGCCTCAACCCAGTACGGGAACTCGTCCATTACCAACGGACCATGCCAGTTTTCAGCCGCCGCCCTTCGCGACAAAGCCTCGAATAGAGCCTTCCAAGATGGGTAGGCGACATCCGCAAACCCAGAAAAGCGTCCTGAAAGCGCAAGGGCAAATGACGAGCGCTGCACGGCTGCGAGGGTTTGGTCGGCTACCGTATATATTCCATCAAACCTGCGACACCATTCCTTGAGCAATTCCGATTTCCCAATGCGGCGCCGTCCCCATATTGCGGCGAAACCGCCTTTTCGCTCATGCACAAGTCGCACGAGACGTCCCATTTCCTGTTCTCTGTCTATGAATCTCATGGGAATATTATACACGAAAACATAATGTTTCTGCGCATAATTTCGGGGTGGTTTGACAAGGTGAATGCCTCCACCGCGTAGCGGGGGGGGGGAGGCATTCACCTTGTCAAACCACCAAGCTCGGCGAACGGAATGACATGGACAACCCCTTCATCGACCTTGATATCCTGGCGCTGGCCTTTTGTGACGATGATCCCCTCCTTCAAGGAAAAGCGCCGCATGGCGGAGACTAGTCCGTCTATCTCTCGCTTCATGTCGGTCGGGGTTATCCGGACACAGGCCTGCACGGCCTGTCGTGGAATATGGTGCTCCATGCAGACGAAATCGCATTCCCCGCCATCGTCATGGTAGAAGATGTCGCGATAGCGCCGCCGCAGGGCGAGGAAAACAAGGTTTTCAAAACAGAGTGCGTCATTGAACACTATACGCTTGGAAACCACGTTCGCGAGTCCCGTGTCGATGCAATAGACCTTGCGCGGGTTCACGAGTTGCGCCCGGACAGAATCGCTGTACTTGGGCACAAAATGGAAGAGATACGCATCCTCCAGCCAGTCGCACCATTGAAGAATTGTTCCCGCCGCAGCGACATTGAGCGCCTTGAGCATCCGTGTCGCCGAAAACCTGCATCCCGGATTCTCGACTAAATAGGCGGCAAGGCGCTGAACGGCTGCGATTTCGCGGATTCCGTGCTTGGCAATCACATCACGATACATGATGTCGTCGAAAAGCTCGAAGAGAATGGACTCGTCCTTCGTCGTGAGGTAACGCGGAAAGCCACCGTCGCGAAGATAGTTGTCGATTTCCCGCCAGTCCCTCTCTCGGCCCAGATAGTCGCAGTACTCCGAAAAGGAAAACGGGAAAAGCTCCCGCGAGATGTGGCGCCCAGTCAGCTTCGTGGCGCGCTCACCCTTCAAAAGCGAAGCATTTGACCCCGTCACGCAGACTCTGAACCCCTCGTCCAGCTTCTGGAGGACATACAGTTCCCATCCATCAAGCTCGTGCATCTCGTCGAAATAGAGGCTCTTCGCCCCCCGTCTTTCAATGACCTTGTCGAGCATTTCGCAGTCGGACAGCTCCATGTCCACAAGCTGGGGGGAATCAAACTTGAGGTAGAACCAATCTCCCGCCTCTTTCCTTATCCTCTGGGACATGACGGTTGACTTCCCACTTCGCCGAACTCCCGTGAGAACAAGCGCATGCGAATCGAGGGTGGCATCATTGACAGACAGGACACGCGCAAGGCCCGTCTCGCGCCTTGACTCAATGTCCGCCTGCTTCGCCACGACGTTCTCCAAAGACTGCTGATCAATCATAAGCGCCCCATCTTGTTAAATGAAAAACAACAATGTTGACGTTTGGCATTCGACAAGTTTGACGGTTAGTATTATACACCAAGGCACATCGTTCTGTCAATCGAGTTTTTTCCTAGGGATGGGCGCGATGAAACGCGAAGGAGATGGTTTGGATGAAACTTCTCACGGCAGCGTTGAGGAGCTTCCAATTTCTCATGCTGCACTCGCCGGTGGTTCGGTCATGCTGCGGCACTTGGATCTCAAAGCAGCGTAGGTGGTGTCTGGCCGCAAGACCACTCAAAATCACATTCGGGGCGAATGTGGTAATCGGTATGGCATCGTAGAATTCCTTGAAGGCGGAAACACGCATGAGGCGATAGGGTGAATTGACGTCCCAAACGGATTTGCCGTAGAACATCCTCACGCAAAGCCGTGAAAAAAGACTGACGACTTTCCGGCTCAAGGCTTGGACGCGTCCCTCCCGGCGGCCAACCAGGAAGTCATAGTCCCCTCGCCTAGACCAAATGTCACCGAACTTTTCAGGTCCCATTTCATCATCGGAGTCAATTTGGAATGTCCAGTAAAAGCCATCTCGGACGGCATCACGGTAGCCGGTGAGGATCGTCGGCCCATGGCCGCTGTTCGCCTTGTCCCTGACTTCGACCCGCCTGTGGGCATTGGCGAAGTCCCTCATTACCCGAAGCGACTCGTCCTTTGATCCGTCATTGTAAGGTCTGATGACATAGTCAATACCCAACCGCCCCAATTCCTCATCCCACTTCCACAGCACGTCCCCAACAACCGCCTCTTCGTTATACACGGGCAGTATGACACAAAGACGTTCTGAAGTGGATTCCCCCATGGCTAAATGAGCGAAACAATCTCGTTAATCGGCATGCAGAGTTCGGAGGAGGCTTCAAGCGCTCGCCCGTTTTCCAGGATGCGCTCGGCGCAGGCGTGCATGGCCGGATAGGCGGCGCGGAGCAGGTGATTTGCGTAGATCACGATGTTGATACCGGCGGCGGCGAGCTCATCCTCCGTGACCTGGGCGTATGTCGAGGGCACCGCGACGAGCGGCTTGTCGTTTGACACTTCGGTTCTAAACCGCTTGGCAAACGAGAAAATCTCGTCAGGGGTCTTGGCCCTGGAGTGGATCAGGATGCCATCGGCGCCGGCGGCGATGTAAGCGCGGCAACGTTCAATGGCGTCGTCCTCGCCAGCGCCGGTAATCAGGGATTCACAGCGGGCGATGACCATGAAATCCTCAGTAATCTGGGCGGTCTTGCCCTCATGTATCTTGCGGCAGAATTCATCCACATCAGCCTGATGCTGGATATTTCCGACTTCCAAGAGGGAGTTCTGCTTGAGGCCGACCTTGTCTTCGATAACGACAGCCGAAACGCCAAGACGCTCAAGCGAACGCACCAGGAAGGTGAAATGCTCGGGCAATCCGCCTGAATCTCCGTCGTAAATGATGGGCTTCGTGGTGATTTCAAGAATGTCGTTGACCGTGCGGAGGCGCGATGTGACATCGACGCTCTCGTTGTCCGGCTTGCCTTTGAGCGTTGAGTCGGTAAGTGAGCTCAGCCACATGCCGTCGAACTCGATCTTGCGGTTGCTTTTCTTGATAGAGACATTCTCGACAATGAGGCCCGTGAGGCCCGAATGGGCCTCAAGGATCCGCACGATGGGCTTGGCGTTGAGAAGGCGGCGCAGGCGGGCACGGCGAATGTCGGGCGTCGTGCCGACTTCGCGAATGGCCTTGTTGAGCTGCGTGGAGGAGATGCCTGGGGTGTATTCGGGCTCGACAAGCTGCCCGCCCCACTGGGCGAGCGTGTCGATGACGCCCTGGCGCGTCTTGGCCTGCACGCCCTCGCGCCAGTCGGTGCCGTGCACGACATAGTCGGGCTTGAGCTTTAGAAGGTTCGGTATGTAGTCGAGCTGTTCCTGCGGAATGACTTCCTTGACGCCCTTGAGGGCGGCCACGACAGCGGCGCGCTGCTCGTAGTTCATGTACGGGAGGCGCTTGTAGCTCGCTATGGCGGCGTCGGTGAGGACTCCGACGGTGACGTCGCCAAGCTTGGCGGCCTCGCGGATGATGTTGAGATGACCGGGGTGGATGATGTCCGCGGACATCGCGACGTATACACGCTTATTCATTGAAGGACTCCTTTGTGATTGGAGAAGGATTGTTTGCAAGGCGCTGGGCATTGACGTTGGCAAGCAAATGACCGACCAATTCGTCCCATCCGAGTCCTTTCGCCGCTGCGAAGTCGCGGAGCGTCTGCAGCTCGGGAACCTCCTTGATGAATTCGGGGTGTCCGTTCGCCTTGCAGACATACGGGAACATCATGTAGACGGCGTGGCCGTGCGGGATGCCGTAGTTGGCGGTCATGTAGTACGAAAGGGCGTGTGCAGCGGTCGTGCGCGAGATGTCAATCGCGCGTCCTGCCCAGTAGGAGCCGAGCATCTGTTCCCCGGCCGCCATCAAGTCGAGCGCCTTCTGGGCGTAGGCGCGCGATTCGTCCGTCCCCCCAACGGCCCAGAGCGATTCCACTGCCTGCGCGTAGGCGTCGAACTCCGTGCTGGCGCGCTGATAGGAGCTTTGCGTTACCGTGAATTCCGGAATGAGGATCTGATCTGTCGGGAGATAGCGCACGTCATCCGCCGACTTTTTCACGCCGTGGTCGTAGTAGACGGCGAAGCGAGTTGTCTCGGCGCCGGTCCCGGCTGTAGTTGGAACCGCAAGGAATGGGGGGAGAGGCTCATCCAGTCCGCGAACGAGCTTTGCCGTGTCGATTGCCGTGCCGCCGCCAACGGCGATGTAGGCGTCTATGTGTTCGGGCAGTTTCGCCCGCTTGTCCGCGACATCCTCGGCCCGGGCGTTCTCGCCGACAGTTATGAGATGCGTGACGGACTTGCCGCGCAGGAAAGGCTCGAGGAAGGCCTCGGCTCCGCAAGCCGCGTATGATGCGCGTCCGGTGACGAGCACAATGCCGTTCTTCCCTGCAAGCCAGTGCGTCAAAAAGACGTTGGCGTCGTTTTTCCCGTAGACCATCATTTCGCAAGCGTCTCCATAAATAAGGCCTTGTTCACTTGCGGAGGTTCCTTCGGTCGGCCAAGGTCCTTGCGCGCGCCCTTGGCGACCTTAAGCAGAACGAAGTTGGGGTGGCGGGGTTCGGCCCAGTCGGGTTTGTACTCCTCCTCCATGTCAAGCAGCCTGAAGCACCATTCCATGCCGCCAGCAACCTGTTCGGAACTGACGCAATTCACCACATATTGGTCTTGCGGAGACTGGAGGACATTGTATCCAAGCAATCTGGCGATCTCCTCGAAATCAATCGCCCCTCCCACCGTCGGCTGGCCGCCGACGGAATCATGCGCGGAATTGTTCAAGACGATGTGAGTGAGGTTGCCGCATTCGGATTGACCTGCAATCGCCATATTACCGAGGTGCATGATGCTTGCGCCGTCGCCGTCAAGGCAGATGACTTTCCGCCTCGGCTGCGCTTTGGCTATTCCAAGGGCGATCATGATTGCATGCCCCATGGAGCCTACGGTAAGAAAATCGCGTTCATGTCCCAGTCCAAGCCGCTCGCGCGTCTCATAGACTTCGCGCGAGATCATGCCGGTCGTGGAAACGACAACCGCGTCTTCCGGCAAGGCACGCAATATGCCTTCTATGGCCGTCTCCCGCTTCAAGTCGGATATGTCATTTTCCCTGTTCTGAAGCTTGTATTCGGCAAAGAGGCCCTTGCGCACCACCATGGCGACGGGACGCGATTCTGCAACAGCCCGCTTGACTTGCGCCTGGGCGGTGTCAAGCGCTTCGGACTCGTCGGAGGGCAGGATGACAGTCGGGATGCCGAGCGTCTCAAAAAGGGAGATTGTGACCTTACCCTGCTTTACATGCTGAGGCTCGTCCTTGACACCTGGTTCGCCGCGCCAGCCGACGAGCAGAACCAATGGAATCGAGTATACGTCCGGATCGGCCAGTGATGCAAGAGGGTTCACGGCGTTGCCCTGTCCCGAATTCTGCATATAGACAAGCGCGGGATTACCTGTCGCGAGGTAATGGCCGGCGGCCAGTCCCACTGCTCCGCCTTCGTTTGCGGCGATTACATGATTTCCCCCGCAGTTGTCCGTCACATAGGCGCAAAAATTCTTCAGGAGCGAGTCAGGCACCCCGGTGAAGAAGTCCACACCTTGACGCACAAGTGTTTCTACGAATCTTCCAACATCAACCATAGCTAGATTATACCAAAAGGTTCCGGCTTGGGTTACTCGAAGACGCGACCGTCGAAGACAGGGACGAAACCTGTGCAGAGACGCGTCATGAGTTCCTTGGGCGAATTGGCGAAAGCGGGATCGATTTCCAGTGTCGCCCCTTCAGGAACCTTGACACCGCACTCGTTGAACCAGCGCGACCACTTGGCCACAAGGTCATGGCGGCAGGTGGCTGGCGAGTCGTTGCCCTCGGCGTTCTTGACGGGCGAGAACTCGTCGGCGCGGTCAAAGGCAACGTTGACGACGGTTTTGGCGTCGGGAAGGACGTCAAAAATGAACTTCTCGAACTTGTAGCCGTTGGGCTTGTCGGGCTTGACGACACTACCGTCGTCGGCGCAAAAGGCAATCTTCTTGTGGGCGATGTGGAGCGGCATGTCGGCTGCGGCCTCGCGCTTGAGGAAGTCGAAGGAGAAGACGTGGATGGCGACGCTGCCGAACTTGTAGTAGAGCTCGCCGTCGGCACGGCGGCGGTTCTTCTGCTCGTCCGTGAACTCGGTGTATTCGACCATCTCGCAGCGCCCGCCGCGCTCGACAACCATGCCGAGGCCTTCCTGCGGGTCGCGCTTGGCGCAGACCTTGATGGAGATGTCGGCGCCGCGTAGGAGGTGGAGACCAATGAAGGCGGGGTCGGCGATGGCGACGAGGGGGTTGTCGACCTGGAAGTAGAAGACCGTCGTGAGGCCGCGCTTCTCCATGTCGTCAAGGAGACCGTTCGCCTTCAGGGCGGAAATGGTGCCGCCGTGGCCGTCGGGACTCATGAAGATGTGATCGGGGCGGTCGAGGATGATCTTGCCGTCGGGATCGAGCGCCGGCCACATGCCCTGCTTGAAGAAGTGGACGTCGGTCTTGTCGAGGCCAAAGTAGCCGTTCGCCTCGAAACACGCGCGCGTTGCGGCGTCGTTTGTCTCGCTCGTCATGATGTAGAACGGGACGGGCGCGCCGTATGCGCGTGAAAGCGCCAGAATCTTGCGGGCGTGGAAGAAAAAGAGGGGGCGATTGCTCAGGGGACCGACCGGATAGGCACCCTTCGGGCCGTCGAAGCCGAGGCGAGATCCCTGGCCACCGGCGACAAGGACTACTCCGACCTTGCCTGCGCGCAACTCGGCCTCTCCCCTGGCGGCCGCAGCCTCCTGCTCTTTTTCGGAGAACTCTACCACGGGGGCGGGTTCCGGCTCGGCGACCGGGGCGGACGAGGCCTTGCCCCGCGCGGCGAGAAGCGCGCGCATACGGTTTATGGACGCGAAGTCTAGCGCGTCGATTTGCTTTAGCAGCGAGGCCCTGCCGGCGTCGTCAAGTTTGTCGAAGAAGCGGAGGACGTGTCCCTGTCCCTCGCGCTCAAGAAGATCCTTTTGCGGAATGTCCATTGCGAAAACCTTTCCCTAATATGGTACAATAAAAACAAACCGTTTTCAAACCGCAACACGAAAGAACGCCATGCTCCATGTCGTAGCAACACCTGTCGGGAATCTCGGGGACTTGACGCCCCGGGCGCGCGATGCGTTCACCTCCGCCGATGTCATCGCCTGCGAGGACACCCGCCGCACATGGGCGCTTCTCAGCGCCCATCACATCACGCGTCCGAAAATGATTTCCTACCGGCAGGGACGCGAAGACTCCGCCGGACAGCAGATTCTCAAGGAACTTGAGGCCGGCCGCGAGGTCGTCCTCTGCTCCGACGGCGGCTACCCGGGCATCAGCGACCCCGGATACCGTCTCGTCCGCCAGGTCATCGATGCCGGGATCCCATTCGACGTCCTGCCAGGCGCCTGCGCCGTCGACCTCGCTCTCGTCTATTCTGGACTTCCCACTTCGAGTTTCACCTTCAAGGGCTTTCCACCGCGCAAGCCCGGCGCACTGCACCGATTCTTCGAGGAGGAGAAGGAGGCCGCGCACACACTCATCGTCTACGAGTCGCCTTTCCGCGTCGGCCACACTCTCAAGGCCGCACTGGAAGTCCTCGGCAATCGCCAGGCCGCAGTCTGCATCGAGCTCACCAAGCAGTTCGAACGCGTTTCGCGCGGATGGCTCGCCGACCTTGCCGCCGAGTACAACGGCAAGACCGTGAAGGGCGAAGTGGCGCTTGTCTTTGCCGGGAGCAATCCGAAATTCGCCCGCGACGCCCGCGATGACAACGCCGAAGAGGAAGGCGACGACGAACGATGAACCTCCCCTGCCCTAACGTCCCCATTGAAGCAGCCATAGCAAGTCTTGAGGCCGCGGGTCGCGTCACCATCACGGCGCATGTCTCGCCGGACGGCGATGCTTCATGCTCCTCGCTCGCCCTGGCCCTCCTCTTGCGGGCGCGAGGGAAAGACGTTCGTCTAGCCATCCCGCTGGACGATCTTGGCGCGCCTGGCATTCTGGAGACATTCCAGTCCTTTCGCGACAATGATCCCTTCAGGGAACCCGACCTTTTCGTCTGCCTCGACTGCGCAACGGTGCAGCGCATCGCCCTGCCAGAGCTTCGCGACAAGGCCGGTGTCTGGCGCACGCTCAACATCGACCACCACGCCACCAACACGCGCTACGGTCACCAAAACTACGTGATCGACGACTATTCCAGCACGGGCGAGGTCATCTACGACATCGCCAAGGCGGCCGGATGGATAATCGACCGCGACATAGCCGAGGCGCTCTGGGTGGCGGTCGTCACGGACACCGGACGGTTCTCCTTCTCCTCCACACAGCCGTCGACCTTGCGTTGCGCGGCGGAACTTCTCGCCTGCGGCGCCCGCACCTCATGGCTAAACGACGAAATCTTCTGCGTCTTCGACCGAAAGGTTCTTGCCATTCAGGAACGTGCGCTTGCCTCGCTTGAGACATGGTACGACGGCAAGGTCGCAGCTGTGACGCTTTCCGAGCGCGACTACGAGGAGACCGGATGCACCAAGTCGTGTACAGAGACTTTCGCCGACATCCCCAAATCCGTGCGTGGCGCAGTCATTGCCGTCTTCATCTATCGCCTGCCCGGTGACCCCAAGACGCACTTCAGCATTCGCGCCCGCGCCCCCTACTCCGCCTGCGCACTGGCAAAAGTTTTCGGCGGCGGCGGACATGAACTCGCCGCTGGCGCCACTGTTAACATGGGGATAGACGACGCTAAGGCCGCAGTCAAGGCCGCCGCTGGGGCCGAGTTTTAGGTTTCGGGTTTCGACTAACCACTTACCACTGACCACTGACCACTGACCACTATGAACGCCATCCTCGCCTTCTTCACTCCATTCGTGGTCCTCTTCGGAGCCTGCATCGGCAGCTTCCTCAGCGTCTGCATCTACCGCATACCGCGCGATGAATCCATCGTGCGTCCGCGGTCGCACTGCCCCTCGTGCGGCAAGCTCATCCCCTGGTATTTCAACATCCCCGTCCTCAGCTGGCTTATGCTAGGAGGCAAGTGCCACTACTGCAAGTCGCGCATATCGCCACGCTACCTCATTCTCGAGGTCTTCACGGCAATACTGTTCACCGTCCCCTGGCTCCAGACCGTCGCCGGCATGGCAATGCCGCAGGAGCTGGTCGACCTCTGGTACCGCCACGGCAACGACCTGCTCTCCCCGCCGCCGTTCTGGGTTTCGCTCACACCCCTGCTCAGCCCATGGCTTCTGCCAATCTACTGGCTTGTCCTCTGGGGACTCATCCTCGGGACCTTCGTCGACCTCGAACACTACATCCTGCCAGACCGTGTAACCATTGGCGGCATGATCGCCGGCGTCATCATCAGCGCCCTACTACCGGAACTCCATTTCACCGCCTCGCGCGTCACGTCCCTAATCCGCTCCGGTGTCGGACTCGCCTTCGGCTTCGGGCTGCTCTGGCTCGTCTCCTGGCTTGGCGAACTGGCCTTCAAGAAGGAGGCGATGGGATTCGGCGACGTCAAGCTCATGGGAGCGATTGGTGCCTTCTTCGGCTGGAAGGCCGTCCTTTTCACGCTTCTATCCGCATCGCTCTTTGGCTCAATCATCGGCGTGGGACTCATCGCGCTCGGCAAGCGACAGCTCCAGGGACGCATCCCATTTGGCCCATTTCTCGCTCTTGGCACGCTCCTCTGGATGTTCTGGGGACGCACACTGCTATCGGCCTACATGCGGTTCCTGCTTCCGCCAGTGGCATGACGAGATAGATCCACAAGGAAGCACATCATGAAAGTCAATGACAAGGTACTCGTCTTCAACGAGGACAACTCTGCATACGCATCGGGTGTCAAGTATGGCGGCCCTTTTACGGAGGAGGGACTTCGCGATTATGTTCGCCGCATTGCGGCGGGCGGACAGGTCACGCACTTCTTCATGTGCCCAAATGCAATGTGCGTAAATTGGGATTCGGCCGTCATGGAGCCAGCCTGGGCGGCCTTTGACCGGCCCGGCGCCAAACCCGTCCCCTGGCAGGAGGGGGTCCGCACCCTGCATGACGCAGGCCTCGACATGTACGACATCTGGGCGGACGAGGCGCGTCGCCAAAGCGTCTCGCCTTGGCTTTCGATCCGCATGAACGACATCCACTGTGTAAACGAACCCGACAACGGCATGCATTCGGCCTTCTGGCGCGATCACCCGGAATTCCGCCGCGTCCCGAACTCGGACGGGGGATGCTGGTCCGACGCAGCCCTCGACTTCGCCCACGAGGAGGTCCGCGCCTATTGGAAGGCCTTCCTCGCGGAGGCTTTCGGACACTATGATGTTGACGGTCTCGAACTGGATTGGATGCGCTTCACCGAGCATCTCACGCCGGGCCACGAGCCTGAGTTGTCCTGGTGCCTGGACGAAATCGTAGCGGAGGCCCGCCGCCTCGCGGACGAAGCCGCGAAACGCCTCGGACATCGCGTCCGTGTCGGCGCCCGCGTTTCCTCACGCCCGGAGGCCGCGCGCGCCCGCGGCACCGACTTCGAGAGCTGGGCGAGAAAGGGATGGATTGACTGGCTCGTTCCCAGCAATTTCTGGTGGAGTGTCGACTTCAACCTCCCTTATGCGGAATGGGCACGCCTGATCCAGAGTGCCAATTCAGATGTTCTTGTCATCCCCGGGCTCGACGGCGGTGCCGCCGTGAACGGCGAGCGCCACTTTCTCTCGCTGGGCGAGTACGCCGTCTTCGCCGACCGCATGTATCGTCAGGGGGCTCCCGGCATTTACCTCTTCAACCTCTTCGACACCCCGAAGGAAAGCGGCGTCTGGGACGCCATTCTCTCCGAGGGTCTTCCTCCCGACCTCGTCGCCGAACGTGCGCGCGGCATCGCCGTCACGGACGTTCACGACTAGTCAGGCGTTCCGGCGACAATGGCAAAGACTCTTGGAAAACTTGCCGCACCGGTTTTAGGGGCGTTGTCCATCGTCGCCGTGGCGCCCGCGCGGGCGGAAATGGGCCGCTTCACAACCGCGAAAGCGGCGCCCCCGCCCGCGCGCATGGCCGCCGTTGTCGAAATTGCCAAGGGCACTTCCACTTCGATGCCCAAGGCTATCGACGTCGCCCGAATCACGGGCGCCGATGCGCCGCGCACCTATTCCGGCGACCTCGTCGGCCCATACCCCGGCTTCAGCTGGTTCGTTAGCCGCCACTACGCCATCCTCTCCGACATGGATGACGGTTCCGTCCGTGACGCCCTAGTCCTCCTCGAACTCGCCTGGCCGCACTATGTCCGAACCTTCCAATGGCGGCCGCCAGCGTCGGATACGCATCGACAGGCGATTGTCCTCGCCTCCAGCCGCTCCACGCTCGAGGACTGCCTTCTGCACGATTCCATACATGCCCCACTTCTCGGCGGCCTCACAATGGAAGGTTTCGGCTGCGCCTACGTCTATGCCGGCACCCCCTACCAGACGCGCTACATCCTCCTCCACGAGGCCACCCACCTCTACCAGTACAGCCTCAGCGGCGACACGCGCGGCTGTTACGGCTTCCTCCTCGAAGGAATAGCCGACTTCATTTCCAGCCACATCTATAATCCCGAAACCCGCACCTTGACCGTCAACGTCCTCGACCGCGCCCCCATTCACAACCACCTCGCGGACGGTCTCGCCGACTGGCGCAAGCTCGGCCAGCCGACTTTCTCCGCCCTCTTCGACAACCCCTCCCCTTCGCGGGGCCTCAGCGTCCTCATGACGGCCTTCCTCCAGCACACGCCCGAATACGAGGCGAAATGGCGGCTCTTCTGCGAACGCATTGTCCGCGACATGTCTCAAAAGGATGCAAAACGGACGACCCTCGCCGCTTTTCGCGCCATTTACGGGAAGCCTGAATCCCTGGACGCGCCCTTCAAGGCGTGGATGTCGGGTCTGCGGCCAACTTTTGAGCTGATTGACCGCGACTTCGACCAAAGCGCACCCGGCGTTTTCACGGCCATTCCGCCGTCAAATGCGACGGCACGGCTTGCGATTCGCATTCCGACTGCTCTCGAATGCGGACGCGCCGTGGGCGCGTCCCTTCCAATCTGCCGAATAGACCGATCGGATATTCCGAACGCATCCGCCGGCTTCGCCCTCTGCGGCCTGACCTTTGCGATGAGCAACACCTGGTCAGGCGGGTGCGTTTTTTCAGTTTCTCTCGGGGAGAGGCACCAATTCACAGAGGTGCCGGTCGCCTTCATGCGCGGCTACAATCCACCCTTCTCCATCCTGTTGTTCGTCACGAACGACACGCATTTTGTCACAGTGTCAGACACCGAAGGAAGGATGGTTGCGCCATCATTTCGACCCGTCTCGCCCGCCAGTGGCCAAAGCGAAGGCACACAAGGCATAACGCTTTTCGCATCAGGTGCGCAGGCATGTTTTGAAATACCGGCCCTATGGGAAAAGGCGCCTGTGGCAACTCCGGGTGAAGACACCCCTCATCCATTCCCTGAAATCTCCTTCCCGGACTTTGGCGACACCTTTATCGCCTGGGAGCTCCTGGGCCCCCTCCCCGCTTCAGCCAAGGCCGACACCATTCCACCGGATGACGCGGCCCTCTGGGCGGATGACGGCACACGCCTCCGCTGGCGGCGCGTTTCCGCGCATCCGGAGACGCCAATCACCCCTCCGCTCGTCAACCTCAATGAGGTCCTCGGGCGGCAGGGAAACAACCTCTTCGCCTACGCCCGCGCCCAGATCATGGCCGAAGCCGACGGCGAGGCAACGCTCGTCCTTGGCGTCGCGGACGGTGCCGAGATCTTCTTGAACGGCGAAAAAGTCGCCTCGCACAATGGCAGGCGCGAATGGTCCGACGGCAATCTGCGCGTTGAAGGTGTCAGGCTCCTCAAGGGCCGCAACAGCCTCGTCATACGGCTCGTCCATGCTGACAACGCATGGCTTCTGTCCGGCCGCATAGAGCGGCCGGACAGAAGCAGATAGCAGATAACAGATAACAGATAACAGATAACAGATAACGGATAATAGATAATAGTTGATAGATATGTTGAGGCATTTGTTCTTCAGCATTTTGACGGGAACGGGCGATTACTGGTACAATGGAAGCATGAATAAACTTGCTCTTTTCGCCGGACAGGGCGCGCAATACGTTGGTATGGGCCAGGATCTCCTGGACGACCCAGAGGCTGCATCCTATTTCCAAACAGCCAGCAGCGCACTGGGCTACGACCTCGCAAAAGTCTGTTTTGAAGGACCCATCGAGGAGCTTACAAGATCCGACCGCTGCCAGCCGGCCATTTTCGTCGTAAGCGCGGCCTGCTTCGCCGCATTCCGCCGCAAATACCCAAAATGCAGCTTTGACGCATTCGCAGGACTCAGCCTAGGCGAGTGGTCCGCCCTCTTCGCCGCCGGCGTCCTCGACTTCGAGAACACCGTGCGCGTCCTTGAAGCCCGCGGGCGCTTCATGCAGGAGGCTTGCGACGCCAATCCCGGAGGCATGGTGAGCGTAATGTCGCTCCCCTACGAAACCGTTGAGAAGATTGCCTCGGAATGCGGGCTCCACATCTCGAACGTCAACTCGCAGTCGCAGATCAACCTCGCCGGCGAGAAGGACCGCGTCGAAAGGGCCGTTGGCGCGGCCAAGGCGGCCGGAGGCAAGGCCATCGTACTCAATGTAGCAGGCGCCTTCCACTCGCCTTTCATGGAGCCGGCCCGCGCCAAGCTTGCCGAGGTCATCGCGGACATCCCGTTCGCCGCGCCTAAGACTCCTGTCTTCTCAAACGCCACGGGAAAACTTCACGCCTCCGACGGCGACGCCATCCGACAGGCCATGCTCGACCAGGTGACGGGCACCGTCCGCTGGCTTGACTGCATTCTCGCCTCAGGCGCGCACCAATTCATAGAGTTCGGCCCAGGCAAAGTACTATCGGGGCTTGCACGCCGCATCGACCGCGCAAATGCCGTCGCCAACGTCCAGGACCGCGCCTCCCTCGAATCCGTGCCGCCTGAAATGCTGGAAAACAAAGTGGCGCAGTAGTACAATAGAAGCAACGATTTAACCACTTCTCGACTCGGAAAGGTTCACCAACATGCTCTCAGACTCCCGTATCAGACAGGAACTTGACAACGTCCTCGGCGGAACCGACTTCAACGTCGGCACCCGCGTAAGCGGCAAAGTCCGCGACAGCTACCTCCTCCCCGGAGGACGCCGCGCTCTCGTTACCACGGACCGTGTCTCGGCCTTCGACTGCATTCTCGGCACAATCCCCTTCAAGGGGCAAGTCCTCAACCAGCTCGCGGCCTTCTGGTTCGAGCAGACGGCCTCGATTGTCCCGAACCACGTCATCTCGGTCCCCGACCCGAACGTCATGATCGTCCGCGAATGCGGCCAGCTCCCGCTCGAGTTCATCGTCCGCGGCTACATCACCGGCGTGACCAGCACTTCGGCCTGGACGAACTACGCCAAGGGCGCGCGCGTAATCTGCGGCAACAAGCTTCCCGACGGCCTCCGCAAGGACCAGAAGCTCGACCATCCTATTCTCACCCCGACGACCAAGCACGAGGTCCACGACCGCAACATCTCCCGCGACGAGGCCGTATCAGAGGGGCTGATCGACGGCGAGACCTTCGACAAGGCCGCCGACATCTGCTTCCGCCTCTTCGACTTCGGCACCAAGCTCGCCGCATCACGCGGTCTCATCCTTGTCGACACCAAGTACGAAATCGGCCTCCTTGACGGACAACTCGTCGTCTCCGACGAAGTCCACACCCCCGACTCCTCGCGCTACTGGTACACCGACACCTACGCCGAGCTCTTCGCCGCAGGAAAGGACCAGCGCAAGCTCGACAAGGAATATGTCCGCGAATGGCTCGCGGCCCGCGGCTTCCGTGGCGAAGGCACACCGCCCGCATTGACGGATGAAGTCCGCATCGAGGCGGCAAAACGCTACATCACGGCCTACGAGCAGATTACCGGACGTGAATTCGTCCCCGCCGAAGGCGACATCGCCGAACGCATCGGCAAGGCGCTGGCTAGCGCCTAATCTTTTTTCTTCTGACGTTGGCGCTGTGCGCCAACGTCAGAAGAAGAGCTTGGCAACGGCGAGGAGGCCCTGTTTCCACGGCACACGGTGCGAGACGCCGCTCTTGCCCTTGAATTCGTCAAGGTGCTCGACGTACCAGTCGTAGTTGCGGACCAGCGCCTGCTTGTTGGAGTACTTCGGCGCAAAGCCTAGCACCTTCTCCGCCTTTTCGATGGAGACGAAGCTGTCCTTCGAGGCGGTCTCGTAGACCCAGGGATAGAGCGGTGAAAGGTGGAGCTTCTCCATGATGCGGAGCATGAAGATGAGAAGTCCGGCAGGCATTCCGCGAATGCGCTTGCCGTGGCCCGCGCGGTCAAGGACGGCCTGGTAGTCCTCCTTCATCGTCGTGTATTCCTTCGCGCCGATGTTGAAGGTGTCGTTGACCTTGTCGGCCGGAAGCGTGAGCGTGAGCCAGATCGCCTGGTCGAGGTCGTCGACGTCCATCAGCTGGTAGCGGTTCTTGCCGTTGCCGATCATGGGGAAGCCGTGACCGGTGTAGGCCCAGTCGTAGAAGAGGGCGAAGACGCCGAGTCGTTCGGGACCGATGAAGCTTTTGGGACGGAGAATAGGCACGCACATTCCGCGCTTGCGCGCCTCAAGCGCCTTCTCCTCGGCCTGGATCTTGGCATGTCCGTATGGGCCGACACCGATCAACTGGTCGGTCTCGTAGAGCGGGTGGTGGTCGGGGACGCCGTAGACCGCAGTCGATGAAATGTCGATCACGCGCTCGACACCGGCCTCCTCGGCTGCCTTGAGGACGTTCTCGATGCCGTCGACCTCCGTGGAGTAGATGTCCTTCTCCGAGTAGAGCGGGAGGGCCGCCGCTGTGTGGACCACCCATTTGACGTCCTTCATGCACTTGCGAACGGTCTCCAGATCGCGGACGTCGCCCACCACTGACTCGACCTCGTCCTTCTCGGGGTAGTCGAACGGGGCGATGTCGAGAGAGCGAATCTTCTTCTCGCCCTTTTCGCGCAAGTAGCGGATCATGTTTATGCCAAGGAAGCCGCTGCCTCCAGTTACAAGTACGATGTCCTTCATTTCAATTCCTCCAGTTGGCAACCTGCCTTACAATCTCCTCCGCGGCCTCCGCTTCGGGAATAACGCCGCGCTGCTCGCCATGGACGAAGAGCAGGAACTTCCCCTCCCCGCCCGCGATGGCGATGTCGGCCTCGCGCGCCTCGCCCGGACCGTTGACCACGCACCCCATGACCGCGACATGCGGACGGGGCGCCTTGGGGTTTTCAAGATAAAATGTCTCAAGCGCGTCTTCTACGCGACGCGCAATGCCGATGACGTCGACCCGCGTCCGCCCGCACGTCGGGCACGACGTGACATGCGGCCCCGGGGCACGCAGCCCCGACGCGCGGAGAAGTTCGACGCCGACGCGCACTTCCTGCTCCGGCTTGTCCGTAAGCGATACGCGTACGGTGTTGCCGATTCCCTCCGCGAGCAGCTGTCCGAGCGCCACGCAGGAACGCACCGTCCCCGCAAGAAAGGTGCCGGCCTCCGTGACGCCGATGTGAAGCGGCCAGTCGGTCTTTTCGGCGAGCAGGCGGTATGCCGCCAAGGTACGCGGCACGTCGGACGCCTTGACGGAAATCTTTATGGCCTCGCAGCCTTCGTCCTCAAGGATGCGGACATGGCCGAGCGCGCTTTCGACGAGCGCCTCGGGGGTGGCGGATCCGTACTTCTCCAGAATCGCCTTCTCCAGCGAACCGCCGTTCACCCCGACTCGGATTGGAATGTGGCGCGCGTTGGCGGCGGTGACGACGGCGCGAACGCGGTCGATGTCGCCGATGTTGCCGGGGTTGATGCGGAGGCCGTCGATTCCCGCCTCTGCGGCGGCAATTGCGAGACGCCAGTCAAAATGGATGTCCGCGACGAGCGGCACGCCTAGTGTGCGACGGCGGATTTCGGGCAAGGCCTCGGCGGCCACCTGGTCGGGAACGGCGAGCCGGACAATGTCGCAGCCAAGCGCCATGCAGCGCTTGATCTGGTCTGCCGTCGCCGCTGCGTCGCGCGTGTCGGTGTTGCACATCGTCTGGACGGAGACTGGCGCGCCGCCGCCGATTTCGACGGAACCAAGACGTATCCGCCGCGTTTTGTCACGCGTCGTCATGGCTCGGTCTCCGGGGCTTCGCCAGTTTGTCCGTTGATCTGTTTGTCAGTTGGGAGGTTGTTCCCGCCTTCGTCCTTCGTACTTTGTCTTTCGCACTTCTCTTCAGCGGATTTCGCCGCCGAAGAGCGGCTGCGCCGGTACATGCCGTTGAAGCGCCAGACATCGCGCAGGAGAAGCAGAACCATTAGGTTGATCAGCAGGATGGCGAAGATGTTGTAAATCCACCCCGTGAGCTTGGCCGATGGCTTGCGGCGTGTGATCATCTCTACAAGGGCGAACATTACATGTCCGCCGTCGAGCACGGGAAGCGGAAGGAGGTTGATGACGGCAAGGTTGATGCAGAGGTAGCGCAAAAATGCGAGGGTCTGGAGGAGCCCGGCCTGTATCTGCATCCAGAATACCACGAAAAGCGTCATTGCCCCGCCCATGCCCTGTGCCGCGCGTTTGGCCTCGCCCTTGACGCGCGGGGCGAAAAGTGCGCGCAGGATGCGGAAGATGCTCTTGGCGTCATTTGACAGCTGGAGGTATGGACGGCGGTACATCATCCATGGCTGGTTCGCCGCCTCGCTCTCCGCAAAGACGATGCCGATCAGCGGCCGTCCTGCCTCTGCGTCGAATCGCGGCGTAAGCGTGAATTGTGCGACAGCTCCGCCGCGATACTGGCGGACCGAGAGGACAACAGGTCTTTCTCCTGCGGCCTTGATACGGGAAATCAAGTGGTTGGGACTGCTCAGATTGACGCCGTCGACTGCGAGAATTGTATCGCCTTTGCGAAGTCCTGCCTTCTCGGCGGGAGAATCGGGCATAAAGGAGCCGACCTGGCATTTTAGGCGTGGCTCGACGCCCTCAAGGCTTGCGTAGCCGGTTTCGCTGTCGACACTGACGGGAAGGGTTAGGTCAACAGTGGAGCCGTCACGGACAACTTGGGCCTGAATCAGCCCGTTTGTGCCTGCGCCGAGGATGCATTCGATCGTCACCTCGTTCCAGCAGGAGACTTTGTTGCCGTTGAGCGTCGCGAAGGTATCGCCGACACGAAGCCCGGCCTCGGCAGCCTTGCCCCCAGATTCGACATGGCCGACTGTCACGCCAACGCCTCCGAAATTGTCAGGAGTTGAGAATGCATAAACGACGAAGGCGGCGACAACGGCCATCACAATGTTTCCAAACGGACCGGCGACGGCAACGACAATTCGCTTCCATGGCGCGACAGGAGGGACTGGCTGGCGCTCCCCTTCCCCGTTCTTACCCTGGATGACGTCCATCTCGGACGGATCCAGCTGAGGCAGCGCAACATAACCGCCCAGCGGTATGCAACCGACGCGGTACACGACGCCGTTGATCTTCTTACGCCAGATGGCAGGACCGAAACCGACGGAGAAGGCGTCGACCTTGAAGCCGAGAAGCTTGCCGGCGAGAAAATGGCCGAACTCGTGGACAATGACGGCCACGCCAAAAAGCAGAATGGCGCCGACCGCCCAGAGAATCCGAAAGCACCAGATGGCGAACTGTGACTCTAACATGTTTTCACCCTTTGTCCTAACCCCGCCCTACCCTGGCAGACGGAAGCCGAAAGATCATATCCGCGAACGGCTTCAATTTCCACCTTCATCAAATCGCCAGGCGCGGCTTTAGGACCGCAACCGGCCACGAAGGTTATGCCGTCGACATCCGGCGCCTGCCAATCGGTGCGGGCCTCCCAGCGTCCATGGGAAGTCGGTCGCAGCAGCATGGCCGTGGTTTTAGTGCCGATGCGCGACTTGGCTGCTTCGCGCTGGACTTTGCGCTGTATGCGCATAAGACGGTCGCGCCGTTCCTCGGCGACTCCGGCGGGCACCTGGTTTGGCATCGCGGCGGCGGCAGTCCCCTCTTCGCATGAAAAAGCGAAGACGCCGAGCGCGTCGAACCGCGACTCGCGGACATAATCGCAGAGATGGCGGAAATGCTCTTCCGTTTCGCCTGGAAAGCCGACGAGGCAGGTTGTGCGAATGGCGATGCCGGGACAGGCCGCGCGAAGGCGCGCCGGAAGCGATGCGACATGCTTGACCGTATCGGCCCGGCGCATGGCGCGCAGAATGTCGGGATGGCTGTGCTGGACGGGGATGTCGATATATCGGCAGAGGTGTTTGAGAGACGAGAAGCAATTGAGAAGCGCGTCATCGACAAGTGACGGGTAGCCGTAGAGAATGCGCGTCCGGTATTTGCCTCCGAAGCCGTCTAGCGCGCAGAGGAGTTCCGGGAGACGTCCGCCGCCGCGTTTGTCGCGTCCGTAGGCTGTCACGTCCTGGGCGACAATGTCGAGTTCGCGGACACCGGTTGCGAGAAGCTCTTCGGCCTCTGCGGCGATGTCATCGATTTTGCGCGAGCGTAGATGTCCGCGGATACCCGGAATGGCGCAGTACGCGCAGGCATGGTTGCAGCCTTCGGCGATCTTGAGGTAGGCGAAGGGACCGCCGGCAAGACTGAGCGCGGGCACCCGTGGCTCAAAGAGGGCCGTAGCGGGACCCGACACTTTCAAAATCGCCCGTTTGCGGTCGGCACCCTTGCGCGCCACTCGTTTCACGACATCCGCGAGTTCCTCAAGATGGTCGATTCCAAGCCATGCGTCGACATCGGGATACTTCTCCGCCACCTCTTTGCCATAACGCTGCGCCAGGCACCCCGATACGACGATGGCGCCTATCTTCCCTTCCGCTTTCAGCCCAATGGCACGGCGTATTTCGGCATCCGCCTCGTCGCGCGCAGACTGGATGAAGGCGCAGGTATTGATGAGGACGACATCGGCCTCGTCGGGGTTCGGCGCAAGTTCGACCCCCTCCGTCAACAGCACGCCGCACATGACCTGCGTGTCGACGAGGTTCTTTGAACAGCCGAGGCTGACAAGACCGACGGTAAGTGGCTTTTTATTCGACATAGCTGTCGGGGGGTGGAATAAGATTGGCCGTGTAGACCGTCCTTCCATCGGGCGAAGCCGTCGTTGCGGCTTCAGCCGATGGAGTTTCGGGTTCCGCGTTTCTAGTTTCGGGTTCCGCGTTTCTAGTTTCGGGTTCCGCGCTTCTAGTTTCGGGTTCCGCGCTTCTAGTAGCCTGTGTTTCCAATGCAGGTTTTGGCGCAGGTTCATGGACAGCAACCGGAATCGGTTCCGCCTGTGTGACGGCGGGCGTGTCAGTTCCGTCATTCGGCTTTGCACGGCGATTTATTACAACAGAGGAAACGATGACGGACAGGAGGAACAATCCCGCCAATGCGGCCCCGATTTTCCAGTACTTCCATTTATCAAGGCTGTGGAGCTTTTGCCAGAAGTCACCTTCCTCCTCAAGCGGAGCATCATCCCACGACGAGGCTGGAAGGGAGATTTTCACAGACGATTCGTCCTTGGCTTCATGCTTGTCCGTGGACGGCTCGTCAGAACGCTCGGAACGCTTGCGGGCGACGAGGTCGAAAAGCTCGCCGAGAAGGCTTTCGTCATCTGCCGGTTCGTCGGTTGATTGGTTTGCCGGTTCGTCGGTTCGTCGGTTCGTCGGTTCGTCGGTCGATTGGTTTGCCGGTTTGTCCGGTTGTCCGTTCGGCCCGGACGATGCCGGGCCCTCCCCCTGCGTTGCGACGGCGCCATCGCCGTCGGCCGCGGGCAGATCGCCCGAGTCTCCAGGGAGGTCCGCCCCCTGCGTTGCGACGGCGCCATCGCCGTCGGCCGCGGGCAGGATGCCAGCCCCAATGGCCTTCGGACTTTCGACCGGCTCGGACGCAGCTGGCAGGGACGTTTCTTCGGAACGTCCGCTCGGACGCGCCGTGGGCGCGTCCTCATCGGTGTCCGAAGGACTTTCGACTTCAGCCTTCGGACTTTCAGCCGGTTTGGACGGGACTTCGACTGGCGACTTGCGACTTGCGACTTGCTCAGGGGCTGCGGCGTCCGCAGGACTTTCGACTTCAGCCTTCAAGCTTTCGGCCGGCTCGGACGCAGCTGGTCCGCTCGGACCCGCCTTGGGCGCGTCACTAACGGCGTCCTTCGGCGCTTCCACTGGCGCGGCAATCTCAGGCTTGTCTTCCGGATCGTCCGCGACGATTACATGACGTATCTTGGGCCTTGGAGGAGGAGCATTGCGATCTTTGGGTTCGGCGACGTCTGGACTTTCAACAGGCGTTTGGACCGGACGCGTTCTGACGCCGGGACGGCGAAGACCGGAATAAATCTCCGTGAACTCCTGCATCAGAGGTGCGGGATCCTCGTCCACGCATTCGGCGAACAACTTGACAAAGCCGCGTCCGTAGAGCGGTGCCGTAATGCGGTGGAAATCGTCGTTCTCGATTTCCTCCACCAACTGGTGGATCATGTGCGTCTGCTCCGCGACCTGGGCGATTGTGAGTCCCTTGCGTTCGCGTGCTTCCCTAAGTATGCTTCCAAGTGACATAGTGCTAGTGGTTAGTTTCTAGTGGTTAGTTGTTAGTGGTTCGAAATCCTATGCCGTTCCATCGTCTTCCGTTGAACCGTCCGCGTCGCCATTGGCGTCACTGGCATCGCCTTTGTTCACGGGTATTTCGCCGTCGAGATCGATGAGGATCTCGCGTGGGTCGGCACCGCGAGGCGGCCCGACGATGCCTTGCTCCTCCATCTGGTCGATAAGCCGCGCAGCGCGGGTGTAGCCGATGCGAAGCGCACGCTGAAGCGACGATGTCGAAGCGCGATGCGTCCGCCGCACCACGTCGAGCGCAGCCTCGTAAAGTTCGTCTCCGCCGGCGGCGCCCTGGCCTGCGGCCTCGTCTCCAAAGTCGTCCGAACCGCCGAAGCCTCCGGAATCGCGAGATGGAGTCCTGCGAGAACCTCCGCCTCCAGAAGAGCGGGACGGGGCGTGCTGGGAGTCTGTGACATCCTCGCCGTTTCCGGCCTCAAGCTGGTTCTGGATTTCCTGGACATAGCGGGGGCCGCCCTGCGCCCTGATGAAATCGCAGACAGCCTCGGCGTCTTCATCGCCGATGTAGGCGCCCTGGGCGCGGGTGAGCTTGCTGGCGCGCGGATTGAGGAACAGCATGTCGCCCTTGCCGATGAGCGATTCCGCGCCAGTGCGGTCGAGAATCGTCTGGCTGTCGATTCGGGACGCGACCTGGAAGGCTATTCGGCCTGGAACGTTCGACTTGATCGTGCCGGTGACAACCTTCACAATCGGCTTCTGCGTCGCGAGAATCAGGTGGATGCCCACGGCGCGCGCCTTTGCGGCGAGACGCGATATGCTGTCCTCGATTTCGCGTCCAACCTGAAGCATGAGGTCCGCGAGTTCGTCGATGACGATCACG
>JAEEGI010001266.1_pt1 | contig 63677 bp, 49 predicted proteins | sample 8958751 | NCBI WGS metagenome assembly JAEEGI01 (sample SAMN16246545, study PRJNA631951) | gut metagenome | biome: gut microbiome; feature: rumen; material: KS-attached | host: Bos | place: Iran: Karaj | collected 2018-10
TAGCCCCACCGGTTACGGTGCGGGTACAAGTCCCAGACATTTTTTGATTCTGTTCAGAAAACGTTAGCTTTCCAAATCTTTACTTGGTTTTTGTTCTGAATCTCTAAAACTCATGGTCTAAACCTGACCATTTTTATTAGAATTTTCAGGGTTGCATTGCTGTTTATTTGTCAAAGTTCATATATTGCTTGATAAGCAATAAAAATCGTAGCCAAAGCTACGATAGCGCAGAGGGTGGGATTCGAACCCACGTGCCCTCTCGGACAAACGGTTTTCAAGACCGCCTCGTTATGACCACTTCGATACCTCTGCATCCGTCATCTTATCAGACGCAAAAGTTATTCTAACAAAGAGATACATATATTGTCAACAGGATTTTCAAACTTTTTGTAAAATATTCCATGTTTTTAAACTACTGTAAAAACCTTTCGGCAATGAGCATATCCTCAGGTGTAGTTATCTTTATATTTTTATATGATCCCCTGATCAGTTTAACCTTTGAATTTGTGAAGTTTTCAACCACCATGGCATCATCTGTTATGTGAATGTCTTCAGCCGAAATGTTCTGAAGTCTCATACGCAAACGTTCATATGCTTCAGTGATAGTTGTGAATCTGAACACCTGCGGTGTCTGGATGATCCAGACTGTATTTCTGCTGGGTGTGCTTATTACGAAATTTTCATTGTCTACTATTTTAATAGTATCCTTAGTCTCCACTGCCGCAACAGCCGAACCGTAATCCTCGACTCCTTCCTGAAGTCTCTCAAGCATCTCCTCGTCAATTAGGGGACGTGCTGCGTCATGTACATACACGAAATCGCAGCTCTGTATCATCTTGAGTCCGTGCATGACGGAATGATATCTTTCCCTTCCGCCTTCGACTATGCAGCGAACCTTGTTAAAATCATACTTTTTAACGATCTCGTTCTTGCAGTACTCAATATCCTCTTTTGAAGTAACAAGGATTATATCATCTATGAAGCTGTTCTGAAATGCATTTAGAGAATAGTACAGTATCGGTTTTCCGGAAAGCTCCAGAAACTGCTTTTTAACATCGGCATTCATTCTGCTTCCGCTTCCGGCTGCCAATACTATCGCGACTGTTTTCATTATCTTTCACCTAACTTCAGATTGGGCACTGCATTCAGATCCCATCCTGATCTCATTCCCTTCATATATTCATAGTATCCTGCAACTCCGATCATGGCTGCATTGTCTGTACAGAATATCGGAGACGGTTTGTAAAACTTTATACCCTTCTCATCACATGCCTTGACAAATGCATCACGAAGATGAGAGTTGGATGCAACCCCTCCCGCTATGGCGAATTTGTCAAAGCCGTATTCCTCAAGTGCTGTCATGGAGTGAGAAACGAGTACATCCACCACTGCCTGCTGGAAGGAAGCCGCAACATCAGCCTGTGATATCTTCTCACCTTTCATCTCCATTGAATTAAGATAATTAAGCACAGCAGATTTAAGACCGCTGAAACTGAAGTCATACTCGTTGTCAGCTACCTTAGCTCTTGGAAATTCTATTGCAAGAGGATCTCCTTCATAGGATACCTTGTCTATCTTCGGTCCGCCCGGATAACCGAGTCCTATAGCTCTTGCGACCTTGTCGAATGCTTCTCCTGCCGCATCATCCCTGGTACGTCCAAGTATCTCATATACCCCGTAGTCAGCTACCTTTACAAGATGAGAATGACCTCCCGATACAACCAGGCACATAAACGGAGGTTCAAGCTCCTTGTTCTCTATATAATTGGCGCATATATGTCCTTCAATGTGATGAACTCCGACAAGAGGCTTCTTTAATGCCCATGCCAGTGACTTGGCATAGCTGACACCGACAAGCAGCGCACCTACAAGTCCCGGTCCGTAGGTAACGGCAATAGCCTCTATATCGTTCCATGTAACGCAAGCCTGTTCAAGAGCCTGGTTTACCACGTGGTCTATCTTTTCGATATGCTTTCTAGAAGCAATCTCAGGTACGACACCGCCGTATACCGTATGAAGATCTATCTGGGAAAAAATGACATTAGACAGGACTTCACGACCGTTTTTCACAACAGAAGCAGCCGTCTCATCACATGACGACTCTATGGCAAGTATTAAAACATCACTCATCGCTCGACTCCACCGGCTGCCATCCGTATATCTTCCAATGACCGTCGTTATCCTTTCTCAACAGGAAGACTTCCTGTAACAGCTGAGCCTTTCCGCCCGCACGGATACTGAATGTTCCGTATAGCTTTGCAAAATCATATCCGTCCACTCTGTCATAGACAACATCCGTACTCGCGCTCGTATAATAATTTGTTATAGCATAATCGTTTTCTCTGAATGTGGCTATCTCGCTCTTTAGATCCTTTAAATATTCATCCTGGGATTTATTAGCGATGAATTCATCATCATATAATTCCCTGATCTTTATCGCTACCTTCTCGATCTCTTCATCACTTAACTTCTCGTTGTGAAGCACTTTTGAGATATAGAGAAATTCCTTTACCACTTCCTTTGGAGTGGGAGGATAATTGATCTTGTAGTTGGCAAGCATTATCTCCTGAGCGGATGATACTTTTATATCCTCTTCATTCTTGTCAGGACTTGTCTTGTTGGAAAGATAATAGTAATAGGAAACAACAAGAAAAACAAGCACGATAAGTATTATAGTGCCTTTGGTGCCTTTGAATCTGTTTTTCATGCCATCCCTCCTTTCCTATGATCTTTCAAATGACTAATCCTCGAATCCGAGATCTATGCTGCGTCCGTCCTTTGCTACGACAGTTGCTTCAAATATCTTCTTTACCTCATCAGCATACAGCGCCGGTTTCATAAGTGACGGACTGTAATGTGTAAGCCACAGCTCCTTGACATTTGCATCTCTTGCTATGGCAGCCGCCTCATAAAATGTCATATGCTTATGCTCTTTGGCCTTTTCAATCTTGTCGGGTTCACCGTACATGCCTTCGCATATGAACAGGTCCGAATCCATTGCATTGCTTACTATATTCTCACACGGTCTTGTATCCGTGCAGTATGTTACCTTTAATCCTTTTCTGGCAGGTCCGAGTATCATGTCCTGAGTCAACAACCTGCCGTCGACTTCAATGCTCTCTCCCTTTTGGAGTCTGCTCCAGTACTTCATCTCGATATTGTTGGTCTTTGCCTTTTCGGGATCGAACTTTCCGGCTCTGTCGACTTCTATCGTATATCCGTAACAGACAACGTTGTGATTGAGCCTGAATGCCTTTATCCTGTAGCCGTCCATCTCAAAGGTCTGGTTCTTTCCTGTAATTTCAATATAGTTGATCTCAAAGGGAAGTTCTCTTGCGATAATCCTTAGGGATTCAACGACCTGTGCCACACCCTTGGGACCTATGATCGTTAAAGGATCTGTCCTGTCGGAATTACCCATTGCAAGAAGCATTCCCGGAAGTCCGCTGATATGATCCGCATGAAAATGCGTAAAGCACATCACATCTATCGGATTGGGACTCCATCCCTTTTCCTTTAAGGCGATCTGTGTTCCCTCGCCGCAGTCTATAAGTATGCTCGAACCGTTATATCTTGCCATCATGGACGTGAGCCATCTGTATGGCAGCGGCATCATGCCGCCCGTCCCCAGCAAACAAATCTCCAACATTAATCTGTTACCTTTTCCAAAAGATCACCGCATCCTCTTTGGGTGATGTATAAAATCCGGGTCTTATGCCCTCGTTTACAAATCCAAGTTTTTCATAAAGCGATATCGCAGCTTTATTTGATGCACGTACCTCAAGAGTAAAAGCTTCCACCAAAAGCTCCTTTGAAGCCACGTTCATTATCTCTGACAGAAGTTTTTCTCCTATGCCTCTTTTTCTGTAGGCAGGATCGACCGCAACGTTGCAGATATCACCCTCGCCTGCCGCGGATATCACTCCGCAGTTGGCAACTACATATCCGTTATCTTCAGCCACCATGTAAAGAGCTAAAGGATTATCGATCATATCCTCAAATGCATCCCTGCTCCAGGGTGTTGAAAAGCATTCCTTTTCAATTTGACTGACGCGGTCAAGATCTTCTTTTTTCATCTTTCTGACCATTAAGCCGCTGACACTCATGATTTATCCTTTTCATTTCTCTCACGCTCTGCCTGAGAGAGTCTCAAATAGATCGGAGCATGTTCAGATGCTGTCTGGCTTACGCCCTTATTGAGATATATCTCTCCGAGAGAAGCAATCACAGAACCTCTCTGTCTGTTTGCAAATGCCGGCGCATATACAAAGTCGACCTTGCATGTGCTCTCGATCATATCCTTAAACACCGGTACACCGTCTCCAAGAAAAACGACACTCCTGTCAATTGCATTGATCCTGTCTATTATCTCTTCTATGGGAACCGCACACTGATCCTGTATGGTATTCATCACGCAAGCATCGCCGTCTTCATAGAATTCATACAGACCCGTATATACCTGATTTCGTCTTGCATCCATCAAAGGACATACGATACGGTCGCTTCCCCACATGTTGTATGCAAGTCCTTCAACAGTCGGAACCGGGACAATGGGTTTGTTTAATGCATTAGCCAGTCCCTTTACGCATGCAGAACCGATCCTAAGTCCGGTAAACGATCCGGGGCCGCTTGCTACAGCTATGGCATCCACATCACTCATATCCTCTCCCAGCATCGATGATATCTCATTAAGCATTGGGAGAAGTGTCTGTGAATGTGTCTTTTTGTTGTTTACAGTATATTCTGCTTTTGTTATCCCGTCCTCGATGAGTGCAACACTTGCCACCATTCCTGACGAGTCTATACCGAGTATCTTCAATTATCCCACTTCCGTAATCTTTATATTCCTGAAATCAAACCCTTTATCAAGGTCCTTTGTTATCTCTATCCTTGTATATATGTCAGGCAGTATATCGCTTATAAGATCGGCCCACTCTATTAAGCTGACTCCGTCACCGTATACATATTCCTCGTATCCAATCTCTTCCATCTCGCTCTCATCGCCGATCCTGTATACATCGAAATGATAAAACGGCAGCCTGGCGTCATCATAGACCTGAACGATGGTAAATGTCGGTGAACAGATATAGTCCTTTACACCGAGTCCTGCGGCAAAGCCCTGGGTAAACACGGTCTTTCCCACACCGAGATCGCCTATCAGCGTACATACCTGTCCGGGGTATGCCTTTTTACCCATTTCAAAACCCAGATCATAGGTTTCCTGTTCGCTATGAGATTCTACTGTCTTTACTTCGTTTGTCACTGCTTTATCTTTACCTTGTCCGGAGGCATGTGCGTGCTTATCATTTCTATAAGCGCATATCTGTCCTCCTTAAGATCCTTCTTCGGAAATATCCATGCATTAATCTTTGAGGTTGCAAGTATGATGCTCTGGTTTGTAGAATATGCCTTATACATATCCGTCCATTCAACCTTCATCTCATCCGTTCCGTCAGAAACGGTCACACCCTCATCATCCATCGCATAATGCATGGCCTTTTTAAATGCCGGGTTAAGTAGCATCTGTTTCTTTGCTCTGGTATACAGAGTCACGGGCATATACAGTATGATGATCAGCCCCGCTGCCAGCATCGGAAGGTAATCCGTATTCATAAAAAAACCTATGATGAGCAAAATACCTACCATGGTTCCAAGCAGCCCCGAAGCACTTGTATATGCATGATGCATATTGTAATCATAAAGAGCTGCCGTAGTCATCCTGACATCAAATTCACACTTCATAAGTCACTCCAAATCATAATTTACACGATTATATATTATACCACAAAATAAACGCATCACTCAAGATAATAAAAGCCACCGAATGGCAAACCAGACGGTGGCTAAATAAATCATTATTCATATCTGAGAGCTTCGATGGGATCCATCTTTGCTGCCTTGTTTGCGGGATAGAATCCAAAGAAGATTCCTATCGCGGTAGAAAAGCTCAGTGAGATCACTATAGCTCTTAGCGAAGGCATAGGTGATGTCTTCATCAGAGCCGCCGCGATCGCTCCAAGACCGCTTCCGAAGACTATGCCTATCAGTCCTCCTATCAGACATATGACTACGGCTTCTATGATAAACTGTATCCTTATAGAACTGTTCGGAGCTCCGAGTGCTTTTCTTGTTCCTATCTCTCTTGTTCTTTCGGTTATCGAAACAAGCATTATGTTCATTACACCGATACCGCCAACAAGAAGAGCGATTCCAGCGATAACTGAGATACCTATTGTCACGGTATTTATAAGTGATGTCGCTTCATCGATTATGGATGACATGTTGTAGGCAGAAACATGAAGTCTTTCATTGTTTCCGTAGTATCTCTTTTCGAAAAACTCCTCCATGTCCTCGGTCAGCTGAACAGAATCAACGCCCTGCTTGGCCATTACAGTGAAGTATGTCATATAGTCATCATGCGTTATGCTCTGGGCTGTCTGGTATGGTATATACAGGTTTGTCCTTACGTTGTTTCCCGCAGACATTCCCATGCCGGCAAATGCATCTTTGTACTCGTAGACACCGACTATCGTAAATTTATAGGACTTGCCGCCAAGTTCGACCGTAACTCCTTCACCGAGCGCATCCTTGTTCTTTCCTCCGTACATGACTTCCACGTACTTGGATGAAACGATCGCAACCTTGGATGCATTCTCTGTCTCGCCTATCGTAAAGAACCTTCCGTCCATGAGTTTGACATCATCTATCAGAAATGAACCGAGTGTCCCTCCGGTAACATTTACTTTTGCAGTCTCATTACCGTTCTTGATATCAGCCGCACCGACATCGTTTGTTACAGAGATTGCTTTCAGCCTGTCAGAGAAATGATCTGCGAAATCCTGCAGCATCTCTCTATTCATAAGTTCACTGTACTCGTAATAATAGTCGCCGTCGTAGTCTTCTCTAAAATCGAGATACAGCTGAATATTGTTTGCACCGAATCCTTCCATCGTATCGGACAGCTTAACGGAAATCGAATCACCGGCCGACATGATCGCAATAACGGAAGATACACCGATAATGATACCCAACATGGTTAGGAGTGATCGCATCTTATTGGCTTTTAAGCTAAAGAGTGCCAGTCTGAAATTTTCATACAGCATCATCATATGCGTGGCCCTCCCTTTCTCCCACTATCTCTCCGTCCTTGAGCGTAATGAGTCTTTCCGTCTCGTCAGCCAGTTCAGGCGAGTGGGTGATAAGAACTATTGTCTTACCCTGTTCCTTATGCAGTTTGTGGAATATATCCATGACCATTCGTCCGGTCTCGGAATCCAGAGCACCTGTAGGCTCATCGGCAAGAATGATAGCAGGATCATTTGCCATGGCTCTTGCTATCGCGACTCTCTGCTTCTGTCCTCCCGAAAGTTCTTCGGGCAGATGCTTCATACGGTCTCCCATACCTACCAGTTCCATAAGCTCTTCGGCTCGTTTTGTTCTCTCTTTTCTTCCAACACCCGCATAGAGCATCGGCATCTCAACATTTCTTAAAGCATTGGTCTTTGCGATAAGATTGTATGTCTGGAATACAAATCCGATCTTTTTATTTCTAATACCTGAAAGTTCATTGTCTTTCGCACTTATGACATCGACATCATCTAAGATATATCCGCCGGATGTCGGTCTGTCCAGTGCACCAATGATATTCATCAGTGTTGATTTGCCGGAACCTGACGCTCCGACAACAGCAATAAATTCTCCCTCATACACCGTGAGGTTTATTCCCTTGAGCACCTTGAGCTCATTGGGTGTTCCGATAAAAAAGTTCTTTCGTATATCCGTCAGGCGTATGATGGGTTTTCTTGACTCATTTTCCATCAGAAACCTCCCATAGCACCTGCTTCATCCATATATTCGCTTATATCTGAAAATGCACCGTTGTTGGGAACCACGATCCTCATGCCTGCCTCTAGTCCTTCGCCTGAGATCTCGGTATAGTAATCGCCTTCAAGTCCCTTTGTTATATAGACATTGTGACTTTCGTAATTCTTTTCACCAGACTGAAGCTTCTCAGCATCTTCCTTTGATACGCTCTCGGAATCCGTTAACATCTTTGATGTATCGATAGGCTCGCCTTTATCAAGTATCTCTACAAAGAAGTTACCGTCCTCATCTTCCTGGATTGCTTCCGTGGGAACGGCAAGTACACCCTCGCTCTTTTCACAGATGATCTCTATCTTTGCAGTCATATCGAGTTTAAGATCCTCGCAAGGAGTAAGAACAGAAACTCTTACCTCATACTTAACTCCCGAAGAAGAGCTGCTGTTTAAGTTTGTGGAAGCTGTCGCATGCGGTGCTATAGACTTAACGGTTCCTTTAAGCTCGAGTGAACCTGTACCGTTTGTCTTTATAACAACTTCCTGACCTTCTTTTATCTTTGCGATGTCATATTCATCTATCTGAGCCGCTACTTCATATGCCGATGTGTTCTCGACAGTAACCATAGCTCCGCCTGCATACATATCTCCTGCAGTAACATCAACCTTGGTAACAATTCCACCGATCGATGAAGAAACAACACAGCCCTCGATCTTCTCTTCAAGGCTCTCGATATTTCTGTTATCAGAAAGTGTTGCAGTGCTTGCAGATAATCTGCTGTTCTTTACGCTGTCCACTCTTGAAGCTACAGCGCTGTCATTGTTTCTCTTTGAATCATCAGCATTTCTTACTGTCTGATTAAATGCATCATAAAGCGACTCTACGTTCTTTACCTTAGAGTCATATATAGATTTCTTGCTCTCTTCCGTTGCCTTTGCTGCTTCATATTCGGCCTTGGCTTGCTGATATGCTGCTTCTTTGGCCGCAACATCTGCATCTTTGGCATTTTGTCCAGCAGAATAAATACTTGCTGAAGTACTCTGATAATCTGACCATTTCGCTTTCAGGTCATTAAGCGAAATATCAACTTTATTCATAATATCAGAGTCATCGCCATTATATACCATTGCTAAAGTGGTCGTTTGTACATCACAGTTTCCATCAGCTTTTATTTCAAAATTGGTACTCCAATCAGCCTGAAACTTGGCATACTCTGTTGGATTTGAAATACTTAATGCATCGTAATAAGCAGTAAAACTGGTTAATTCATTTTCATATGCTGTTTTCTTAGCAGCTATAACATCCAAATCAGCTTGAGTAATACCTTTCACGCCAGCATTCTTCGCTTTATTCAGGTTATCTTCTGCCTCTTTCATCCTGTCTTTTGCAGAAGAAGCTGCTTTTGATGCATCGTTATAAACATTCTCTGCTTCCTGACATTCATCAGCGGCAGATGAGAAATCCTGATAAGCGTTGTTCTTATCCTCTTCTGCTCTCTGAGCGGAGATGTCTCTTGTAGTAACAGCCTCATTCAATCCTCTGTCAGATGCCTGAAGGTCTATGTTTGCTCTTCCCGCATCGGCATTTTTCTGAGTCTTTGCATCCGCAAGCTGTTTTTCAAAATCTTCTTCGTCAAGGACGCATAGGATATCACCGGCATTTACACTGTCTCCGACTTTAACATTTACCTCTTTGACTTTTACACCTGTAACTGATGTGCTGAAAGCTCTTTCTTCAACCGCCACTATCGTACCTGTTGCGGTAACGCTGTTTACGATATCACGCTCTTCGATCTTTTCCGTGCTGGCCGAATTCTGCATGCCGGCAAGCAGGTTCTGAGCATCCTTAACAGTCTTGGCGATCTTGATTGCCAGAACGGCAACGACAGCAACAATGGCAATTATGATAACTGCCTTTTTGTGCTTTTTGACAAATTCCAAGAATTTCTTCATGTGATGTCTCCCTCTTTTTCACTAAACAACAAACTATGTGTTTGATCTTTCCCCCCAATCAAACAACACCACTTGAAAGTATATATCCAAGTGGTGTTCAGTGCAAGAAAAAGACTCAATTATTCACAGATTTTTAACTTTTTATTCGTGTCTTAGTGCTTCTATAGGATTCAACAGTGCTGCCTTCTTGGCAGGATATATTCCAAAGAAGAGTCCTATTCCGCAGGAGAATGCCGAAGCCACGATTATGCTGAGTAACGAAAACTCGGGTTTTGCACCTATTGCGAGACATATGATCGTACCAAGCAGCAATCCAACGATTATTCCTATGATTCCGCCTATAAGAGTTATCATTCCGGCTTCCGCCATGAACTGTCTCTTTATGGCTTTGGTCTTGGCACCGAGGGACTTTCTGATACCGATCTCCCTTGTTCTCTCGGTCACGGATACGAGCATTATGTTCATAACACCGATACCACCGACCAAAAGTGCGATACTTGCTACTACTGCGATAAACAGAGTTATGATATTTAGGATCGAATCAAACTGAGCTGAAGCGTCTGTCCAGCTGTCTATACCGAAAGCTCCCTCTTCCCTGACACCGTACTTGGATTCAAATAACTTCTGTACCCTTTCCGTACACTCCATGCTGTACTCATTGTCAGCAAGCAGGAGGATATATTGGCTCTTATACTCCGAAAATCCGAATTTTCTCTCAAGACATGAATAGGGGAGTTCTATCAGATCATTCTGTTTTCCGGTTAGTGCGGCTCCTATTCCATTGTCATCCTTAGTTTCCCTTATACCTATAATGGTTATCTCATTACTTGAGTTATTGATATTTACCTCAAAACTCTTGCCTATCACATCAGTGGTTCCGAAGAGTTTTTTTGCAAGCGATTCCGTGATGACTCCGACAGAACTGGCTGCATTGTATTCGGAAAAATTAAAATACCTTCCTTTTATGACCTTGTCGGTGGACTGGTGTTCCTTTGCCGGAGTACCTCCGCTGACATATATATCATAAGTGCCCCTGATCGTGTCCGCCTTGGCCGGATATGATGACGCATCCTGTGTTGCACCGTAGAGATGATCACCTGCATTGTCACAGATAAACCTTATATCATCCTCAGTAAAATTGTTGATATTGGCTTTTTCGGCATCCTCGATAAAGAAATACACCATTCCGCTATATACGGAGTTGAGTTCTTCATTGATCATGTTCTTGGCACCGCCTCCGGCTGCCAAAATCATGATAACGGATGATATACCGATGATGATGCCGAGCATGGTAAGGAAGGTACGCTTCTTGTTTGATTTAAGATTGGCAAGGGCGACCTTTAAATACTCTAACAGTCTTTCCATTACTTATCCTCGCTCTTCTTGTTAGCCTGAAGTTCCATTCCTTCGGTTACCTCTAAATCATTCGCAATGATGACCGTATCATTCTCATTAAGACCTGAAACGACCTCTATCATCTCTGTATTGTATACTCCCACTTTAACATCGACCTTTGCTGCCTTGCCATCCCTTAATACATATACATACTCGCCCTGTGTATCTGAGTAAACCGCACCCTTTGGTATCTGAAGCACGTTTTCTATTGAAACTGTATCGATAACAGCCTTTGCTTCAAGACCGAGTATTATATCCTCATCGGGAGTATCGAGTCTTATCTCCATACCGACATTCGAAGTCTGACCCTCATCTCTGCTCGTCATCCTGTCGATCCTGTCAACCTTGCCGCTGTATTCCTTGTTCTTTATCTTAACAGTAGCTGTCTGACCCTCTTCTATGTTTTCGATATCATATTTGCTTACATTGAATCTGATAACGATATCCTTTGATGATTCAAGTGTGATGAGCGGTGCACCGCTTGCAACATTGCTTCCTTTTATCGCATCTATGCTTGTAACGACTCCGTCAAATTCAGCAATGATTCCGTTCTTCGCATTCTCATATCTGTTGTGCTTGTCGTTGCTTGCCATCTCGTTTGCCGCCTTGTCGGCTTCAAGCTGTTCCTTTGCTCCGCTTGTCATAAGACCTGAATATGAAGCTGATTTCTGGCTTGTCATCTCAGCTTTGTATTCCTTGCATGCGGAAAGCTGGAGGTTAAGTCTGTCAAGCTCCTGCTGCATCGCAATGAGATCACTGTTATATACCTGTTCGTATGTATTAGTCTGAACAAGCTTTGAAAGGTTTTCATATTCTTCAGAATCGGGTCTGTCCGACCATTCGATAAGAGATACCTGAAGCTTTGCTCCCTCATCCGCAAGGGCTGCCTTCTTGGCTGTTATATCCTTCTGCATCTGAGTGACTGCCGCCTGTGTATCCGTGATCTGCTGATCAAGTACCGAAAGATTTCTTGTAGCCTCGCTGTAAAGACCTGCTGTCCTTCCGCCTGTCTGCATTGAGTTGTTGTAGCTTCCAAGCTGTGACTGTGCGTTAAGATCAGCTAAAGCAAGGTTGTAGTCAAGATTTTCTGAATCGTATGTAATAAGGACATCGCCCTTTTTAACAAAGTCACCCTTTTTAACATTGATAGAGCCGATCTTTCCGTCTATCTGCGAGTAATACTTGAGTACATTGTCTGTCTCTACATAACCGTTAAGCTCTACCTTCTGTTCAAGTGTACCCCTTGTTACCACAGCGGTATCAACAGCCTGAGCGGCATTACCGTTGAGCGCTCCTATCCCAACTACCACAAGGACTGCCACCAGTCCTCCGGCAACGATCTTTTTCTTCTTACTCAAACCCTTGAATTTACTTAAAATCTTCATTGACTTTATCCTCCACTACTCTCCCGTCTCTTATCCTTATTGTTCTCTGTGCATTTGCAGCTATCTCATTGTCGTGTGTGATCAGTATGATCGTCCTGCCGTTGTCGTACAGTTCCTTTAGTATTCCCATGATCTCCTTTGTGGAACCCGAATCAAGGTTACCTGTAGGCTCATCGGCAAGTATTATCGGCGGTGCCTGGGCTATCGCCCTTGCAATCGCCACTCTCTGCTGCTGACCTCCCGACATTTCCGAGGGCTTATGTGTCTTTCTTCCCCCCAGCCCTACTCTGTCGAGTGCGTCACTGCTCAGTTTCTCCCTTTCCTTCTTTGGAACATCCCTGTACATCAGGGGAAGTTCAACATTTTCGATCGCGGTCAGTGACGGTATCAGATTGAATCCCTGAAATATGAATCCGATCTCCTTGTTCCTGATATCCGACAGTTCGTCATCACTCATGTTTGAAACATCCTGGCCGTGAAGCCTGTATGTGCCGCTTGTCGGTACATCAAGGCAGCCTAACATGTTCATCAGTGTAGATTTGCCGGAACCGGACTGTCCGATGATGGCAACGAATTCGTGTTCATCGATCGTAAGAGTTACGTGATCCAGAGCCCTTACCTCGTTCTCACCCGGATTGTAGATCTTGCTGATATCCGTTATCTCTACCAGTTTTCCCATTACATACTCCTCTTTTTACTTAGACCATCGTCCCTTTTTGTATATTATATGATGTATAATATTATTTATGTCACATACTATACATTGTATATTATTGTTTGTCAACTATCAAATAAAAAATTAATGATTTCTTCATATTTGGGGCAAAAAAATCCCCTTGCCCTATAAATACGGCATTTATCACCTGTTAATTATATTGGCAAGGGGGAAATCTTATTCTTCGGATTCATCCGAAACCGCATCAGGATCATACTCAAGTATGTCCCCCGGCTGGCATGAGAGCGTATCACATATCGCTTCAAGTGTTGAAAATCTTATCGCGCTTACCTTTCCAGTCTTTATCTTTGAAAGATTTACATTGCTTACCCCGACCTTCTCCGAAAGTTCGTTGAGAGACATCTTTCTGTCTGCCATAACCCTGTCCAGTCTTAATACTATCTTACCCATATCTGTTACCTCACTTACTATCATCGTTGTTCTCTCCCTTTTACTATTTAAATCAAAGTGTCTCGTCAACTTCCTGCTGAAGTACAAATCCGTAATCCAGTATGCAGTATATGCACCAGAATACTATTCCGCCCATGACTGCTGTTCCGACTCCTGAAAAGAGAAGGGCTGCTATCGTGATTATCACGAACACGAGCTTAAGTCTCTTTAATACTGAAGGATGAAAAGGTGTCTCGCTGTCTTTTATCAGTATGAATGCCTTCTGGATCATGATATAGATCGCTGTTGTTATCAGGCATATAATGAATCCTCCGAAGCACTCGCCCATTAGAAGCTGAGCTACCTTGCCTTCGCTTGCTATCTTTTCAAGATCAAAATTCACACCGATAAGACCGTTTGAACTGATATCATCCATTGTTATATATCCTGTTGTCTCATCAAAGCCTTCACCGGCAAACCTTAATCTTAATAGTCCGTCATCATATGTCTCTACCGTTATGTGCTCATTGATTTCATCCCTTACTGCAAAGACCGTGATCCCTGCTACCAGACAGAGCACTGTTGCTACTATCAATAAAATGCTGAATACCTTTGTTACTTTTCTTGCTACATCGCAGCTCTTTCTTACATTTGCCAACTTCTGTTCCTGTTCTCTCATTTTTCTATCTCCTTTGGTCCCTAACCTTTTTATTAATCTTAATCTGTTTTGTTTAACTGTTTCTTTTTCTCTCGAGATTTTATGAACTTAAAAAAGCCGCGTCCGGTTTTTCCCTGTTCATGAGTTTAATATATCACCGCGATTTATCTTTGTCAACAACTTTTTAATGTTTTTCATTAAATATTTTACTTTTATTGTAATATACAATTATGTATACTATTTATGTTAACTATTTAAACAACAAAAAAGAAAGGCTACTAAAGCCTTCCTTTTAAGCATATTTACGGTATTTAAGCCATCCTTCTTGCGAAGCTTTCCTTGGGCATTGGTTTAGCATATACATAGCCCTGGATCATGTCGCAGCCCTGGCTGGCAAGGAACTCAACCTGCTCTCTTGCCTCTACTCCCTCGGCAACGGTACGCATGTTAAGATTCTTGGCAAGCTTTATCGCTTCGGAAACGACTATCTGTCCACGTCCGTCTCCCTCGTCATTCCTGAAGAAGTCCGCATCAAGCTTTAATACATCAAGCGGCATCTCCTTGAGCGAATTGAGTGATGAATATCCTGCACCGAAATCATCCATCGATACTGCAAACCCGTATTCCTTGAGTTTCTTTATGGTAGTTATCATCGCATGCTTGTCATCAAAGAATGCACTCTCAGTAAGCTCTATCTCGATGAGTTCATGAGGCGTTCCAGCCTCATCAACGATATCCCTTATCTGTTCTGCAAGATCGCTCTCGATGAAATGAGCTCTCGATACATTGACGGATATCGGGACACATTTGCATCCCGCATCGAGCCATGCCTTCTGATCTTTTGCCACATGACTTAACATGTAGTGATCTATCTGAGTTATAAAGCCGTTCTTTTCAAATATAGGAATGAATCTTCCCGGACTTATCATGTTCTCTTCTTCGGGTGCCTTCCATCTGATAAGAGCTTCGGCTCCTCTTAATTCATCGGTCTTCGGATCGTACTTGGGCTGGTAGTAAACAAGGAATTCCTCGTTTTCGATCGCTCTGTTTTGTCTCTCAACAACAGAGTCTATCCATTTCTGCTCCTTAACCATCTCCTCATCAAAGAAGGCAATGGCTGTATCGTCGCATGCAGCAAGCGATGCACGTGCCGTACATGCATTGTTATATTCTCTGTCTATATCGATATCCTTGCGTTTGATAGGCTTTCCGTTCTCGGCTATCGATTCGCCTATCCTGTATATGCCTACATGGAAGCTGAACTTGTGATCACTGTCTATATGTTCAAGCTCGCTTACGATGCTCTTTACTCTCTGTTCAAGACGATCCCTGTCATCATATCTTAGCATAGCTGCAAAGTTAGCCGATGCGTAGTGCGCGATCAGCTCATCCTTTTGAAGCTTCTTCTGTATGAGCTCGTCAACCTTGCAAAGCATCTGCTCACCTTCGGAAACGGAATGGCATACACAGAAATTTCTGTAGTTTACAAACACTATATCAAGGACAGCATACTTCCTGTTCGCGTTTTTCTTCTTTTTTAGGATCTGCTCCGCATTTGTAAGAAACCACATCCAGTTGTGCTTTCCTGTGACCTCGTCCATGTAGAAGACTTCAGTCATTCTCTTTCTGCTCTTATGCATCTTGCGGGCATTGATAAGCATTATGATAAAGACCGCAAACAAAAGGAGCACTATGGAAAAAGCCAAAAGAGCCATTACGATGATGTCTCTTATATATATGACGAAGTAGGCCTTTCCTATCAGACGGTCCCCGTTTGAAAGTGTCACAGGGATCCAAAAAGGAAGATCTATGTTCGTTCCGTCATTTTCAAAATTGTTAAGAGCTTCGTAGTGATCAGACTTAAGCCATGCTGAGAAGTTCTTTACATCGATATTTATGCTTCCGTCATCGGCTGCGCTTACAAATTTTCTCTCGGTATCGGGATATATGGTCTCGTGAAGGTCAATCCCTCCGATATTGACCATTCCCTCGCTGTCACTTTCGATCTCTTCCTTGATATGCTGCTTAAGCTTTGCCGAGTCTATGGCTTTACCGCCTTCAAGATCACAGGTGTTCTTCCCGTGCTCCTTGATGACTTTGTCATTCCTGTCAACAATGATATATGTATTGTTCTCGTTATTTAAAAGCTTAAGGATATCCTGATTGTCATGTGTGGCAGTTATCTCATAAAGGGATGCCAGTCTGCTCACTCTTTCGTATTCGTAGCTTAATTTCGAATCCATCATGTAATAGAAAAAGCTGCCGACCATGGCCGCCAGTGCAATGGCAGCAAGAGTGCCCACGATCAGAAATCCTATTAAAGAGCCTCCCACAAATACCTTTTTAAGTTTTCTCAGTTTCTGTTCCTTGATATTAGCCATCTTTTCTTCTGTCTTCTCTTCCCTGATAGTAATTCTTCTTGGCCTCATACATAAGATTGTCGGCCTTCTTTTTTATATCTCCGAGGCTCATGCTCCTGTCATCGCAGTATACGCTGCCGATAGAAGCGCTGTGGCCTTTCTGTTCTATGAGCTCATTTGCATAGTCAACCTGTCGTTTTATATCCTCTTTACTCGTATCCGGTACATATGCCACGAACTCGTCTCCGCCGATACGGAATACGTTTTCATTTCCGAATACTTCCTTAAGAGATTCAGATACATCGGTGATGAGCACATCGCCCTCATCATGTCCTTTGGTATCGTTGATATGCTTCAAACCGTTGATATCGCACATGATATATCCGAACGGTTTCGTTCTGTTAAGCTTATTCTTCTCAAAGTCATCCAGAGCACGTCTGTTTCCGATACCAGTAAGCGAATCCCTGAAGCTGTAGCCGAAGAGCTTTTTCTGCATCGCTCTTTCCTTTTCGATGGTGACATGCTCTCCTGCCCACCATACGAGAAACTGAAGCAGCATTGCGATCACCCATGTACACAGTCCGACTCTCATGAACGTACCGTTCTGGGTGATGGGATTATCCATGTAGTAGATAAAGATATCAATGACGCTTCCTATGATGAACATAAGACCGCCGGTGTAAAAATATTTGAGATTTACGCTTATCTCGTTCTTTTTGCAGTATATCTCATTATCTATAAGCATGGTCACTATCAGCACAAATATGATTATGTATGAAACATAGCTGTACATGAGAACTCTGTGCATATCCGTCTCAAAGACATATCTCATAAGAAGCTGGAAGCTTATTATGAATACCATCACACCGAGTGCTATCTTCGGATAGATCTTTCTCCTAAGGATGGTAACGGAACTTACAAAGCATGTCAGTGGATATATGACAAGCTCCATAAAGAAGTACTCTATCATCCTGAATCCAATGCTTCTGCCGGTCATAAGCTGCATCATGCCCGACTGGCTGAGACACCACAGTCCTCCTAAAAGCGTCGTGACACCGAGCATCGCGATATCATACGGCAGAGCCGATTTATCGGGTATCCATATATATACGGCAAGCATCAGCAGTCCAAAGAAAATGACAAGGACTGAGAGGAAGCATGCAGGAAACAGTCTTGCAGAGATCTGTCTTAAATAGTTCATTCCGTTTGCAAGACAAAAGCCACCTAATCTTCCGCCTGATCTGTCTTCAAATACCGTATCAAGAGTGATCTCGATCGATTTGGAAGCATCGTTTGGGGAAAGATTTATCACGTGATATTTTCTTCCGTAGCCGTGACCTGTAAGATTCTCTTCGCAATCAAAGCTGTATACTTCTTTTTTGTCTATGCATACCTTAAACTTCGCATTGTCACTCCAGAAGCACAGATCCTTGTCAGAGATAAGATCGCTGTTTGCGGGCAGCACGGCTGTAAGCAGTGCTTCTCCGTCATACTCGGAAGCATTAAGCTTGTCCACTTCAACGTGTCTTGTCTCGCCGTTATCGATAAGCGTCCATTCTTTTGACAGATTGATCACCTTGTCGGCATAAACCTTCTTAAACATGTCAGTCCAAAATGCCATATAAAAGAGTATGGCACCAAGAACTATGATGTATATGATCGTAAGAATATTTAATTTTTTAAAAGCTGAAACTGGATTTTTCATTACTAACCATTATATCACATTTGTTATTAACTCTTGACATACATTTTTCCCAGCGTTAATATTACATCGTTGCAAATAAACTTTCAAGGCAGGGTTAGATTCCCTACCGGCGGTATAGTCCGCAAGCCACATGGTTGAACCGGTGTGATTCCGGTACCGACGGTATAGTCCGGATGAGAGAAAGGAGTTCAAATGAATAATCTCATTAGTCAGATAGCACAGAATGCTGTCTTCGTGCTGGTATTCGCCGGCGTAATCATTCTCATGTTTTTAATCGCATATGCAGTGGAGAAGCTCATCAAGAAGAAAAACGATGACAAAGAGCGTATCCTTACAACAAGAAAGGTTGTTGTCATAGGTATGTTTTCGGCATTGTCTACAGTTCTCATGCTCTTTGAGTTTCCGGTGCCCTTTGCACCTCCCGGTATCTACAAGCTTGACTTTTCAGAGCTTCCCGCGCTTATCGGAGGTTTTGCATTCGGTCCCGTTACAGGCATCATGATCGAGTTCATAAAGGTCCTTTTAAAGACAGTGATAAAGGGAACATCAACAGCATTTGTCGGTGAGCTCGCAAACTTCTTTGTAGGATGCAGCTTCGTCCTTCCCGCTACCGTTATCTATCTTGCAAAGAAGAGCAAGGTAAACGCGATAATCTCATGTGCAGTAGGAACACTTGTAATAACCATTGTGGGAAGCTCATTCAACGCTTTCTATCTTCTTCCCACATTTGCAAAGATGTTCGGCATGGATATAGATACGATCATAGCAATGGGTACAGCCGTAAACAGCCATGTAACAAGCCTGTCAGACTTTATCTTTCTTATCGTAGCACCCGTAAACATCCTAAAGGGCGTTATGGTAAGTGTTGTAACACTTTTGATCTACAAGCCCTTAAGCCCTATACTTAAAGGAAAGCACTGAAAATTTAAAGAAGTCCTGCAATGCAGGACTTTTTTGTTTGCAAAAGAATACCCGCAGAGATCTGCGGGTAGCTTTGTTTTTCTTATATTACTTGAAATACTTAACGCCGCTTTCGAATATCTTCATATCCTGTTCGCCGTAGATATTTATGGCTACTGATGCATCACGTCTCTCGGAATGACCCATCTTACCAAAGATACGTCCGTCAGGTGATGTGATACCTTCGATAGACATATATGAGCCGTTGATGTTGTATTCTTCATCCATGCTCACATTTCCGTCATTATCAGAGTATACAGTTGCGACCTGTCCGTTTGCGATCAGCTTGTCAAGCCACTGCTTGTTTGCTACGAAACGTCCTTCACCATGGCTGGCGGGTATTACATATGTAGAACCGAGTTCAGCACCCTGCAGCCAGGGAGACTTGTTGGATACGACCTTGGTGTATACCATCTTTGAAATGTGACGGTTGATCGTATTGTATGTAAGAGTGGGTGAATCTGCATTCTGACCCGTTATCTCTCCGTTTGGAACAAGTCCGAGCTTTATAAGAGCCTGGAAGCCGTTGCATATTCCGAGGGCAAGTCCGTCTCTTTCGTTAAGAAGCTTCATGACAGCTTCCTTTAGCATCTCGTTCTGGAATGCGGTCGCGAAGAACTTAGCCGAACCGTCAGGCTCGTCACCTGCCGAGAAGCCGCCGGGGAACATGATGATCTGAGAAGCATCTATCGCATCCTTGTATGCTTTGAAGCTCTCCTCTATCATCGATCCCGTCATGTTCTTGAATACGACGGTCTTGACGTTTGCTCCTGCTCTCTCAAATGCCTTGGTTGAATCATATTCACAGTTTGTTCCGGGCATTACAGGAATGAATACATTGGGCTTTGCAACCTTGTTCTTGCAGATATATACAGAATCTGCCTTGTAGATCGGCATGTCAACCTTGTCTGTATCCTTAACAGCCTTTGTCGGGAATACCTTTTCAAGTGTACCCTTCCAAGCCTTGAGTGCCTCATCCATTGAAAGAGAAGCATCCTTATATGTAAATCTTGCATCTGTTGTTACTTCACCGACAACTTCATGATCTATATCTATGTTTGCTATCAGGTCTGCATCAACCTCTGCAAGGATGTCGCCCATTGCAGGCTCGAAAAGATCCTCAGGCATCAGATCGCTGTCAAACGCAACACCAAGCGAGTTACCGAAAGCCATCTTTGCCGCACTTGCCATGATACCGTACATATCAAGAGCGTATGCTGAAACGATAACCTTTTCCTGCTCTAATCTTCTCACTTCATCGAAGAGCTTCTTGACCTCTTCATATACGGGAACACCGTATTCGTCCTTTTCGATGCTGAAGCGGACAAGCTTGTTGCCTGCCTTCTTAAGCTCGGGAGTAACAACATCACCTGTCTTTGCTATATCAACGGCAAAGGATACGAGTGTCGGAGGAACATCGATGTCATTGAATGTTCCGCTCATTGAATCCTTTCCGCCGATAGAAGGAAGTCCGTATCCGATCTGTGCATCAAATGCACCGAGCAGAGCTGCGAAAGGCTGGCTCCAGCGATCGGGCTTCTCTGACATTCTTCTGAAGTATTCCTGGAATGTAAATCTTATCTTGCTGTAATCACCGCCGGCTGCAACGATCTTAGCCATAGACTGTGTGATCGCATATATAGCACCGTGATAAGGGCTCCAGCTTGATACGTAAGGATCAAAGCCGTAGCTCATCATGGTAACGGTATCTGTCTTGCCCTTTAAAACGGGAAGCTTTGCTACCATTGTCTGAGTCTCTGTAAGCTGTGTCTTTCCGCCGTAAGGCATATATACGCTTGCCGCACCGATAGATGAGTCGAACATCTCAACAAGACCCTTCTGTGAGCATACGTTAAGGTCTGAGAGTGTATCGAGCATGGCAGCTTTCACATCGCCTGCCTCAACATCTGCGGCAACTTTATCAATAGCGATCTTATCGATCACCTTGTTTTCCTGTGAAGGAATGTGTACCTGTACATCAGTCTCCTGATGAGCGCCGTTTGTATCAAGGAAGGATCTTGCGATATTTACTATCTCCTTGCCTCTCCACTTAAGTACGAGTCTTGGCTCCTTTGTAACCTCGGCAACACATACAGCCTCAAGGTTTTCCTCTTCTGCATACTTAAGGAATGTATCCACATCCTTGGGATCTACAACGACTGCCATTCTCTCCTGGGATTCCGAAATGGCAAGCTCTGTGCCGTCAAGGCCTGCATACTTCTTCGGAACAAGATCAAGGTCAACTGTAAGGCCGGCAGCAAGTTCACCTATGGCAACACTTACACCGCCTGCACCGAAGTCGTTGCACTTCTTGATAAGAGCAGCAACCTCTTCTCTTCTGAACAGTCTCTGTATCTTACGCTCTGTGGGAGCATTACCCTTCTGTACCTCTGCACCGCAGGTCTCGATGGAAGCTTCTGTATGAACCTTTGATGAACCTGTAGCACCGCCGCAGCCGTCACGTCCGGTCCTTCCGCCGAGCAGTATGATGATATCTCCGGGATCGGAGTTTTCTCTCTTAACACATCTTCTGGGAGCGGCACCCATTACTGCACCGATCTCCATACGCTTTGCAACGTAATCGGGATGATATATCTCTTTTACATAGCCTGTAGCCAGACCGATCTGGTTACCGTATGATGAATATCCGCTTGCTGCTCCTCTTACCAGTTTCTTCTGAGAAAGCTTTCCCTTTAATGTTGCGGAAACGGGTACTGTAGGATCTGCGGCGCCTGTTACACGCATTGCCTGGTAAACATAGCCTCTTCCTGAAAGGGGATCTCTTATCGCACCGCCAAGACATGTGGCAGCGCCACCGAAAGGTTCGATCTCCGTAGGATGGTTATGTGTCTCGTTCTTGAAGAATACCAGCCATTCCTCGGTAACAACACCGTCCTCGTATTCCATCTCAACGGGAACAACAACCGAGCAGGCATTGATCTCATCGGATACTTCCATATCCTCAAGCTTGCCGTCTGCTCTTAACTTCTTCATACCCATAAGGGCAACATCCATAAGACATACGAACTTGTCTTTTCTGTCCTTGTAGATCTCTTCCTTTGTATCAAGGTAGCTCTGATATGTAGTCTCGATAGGCTCGCGATAGTAGCCGTCATCAAAAGTAATGTTCTTAAGTTCTGTGCTGAATGTAGTATGTCTGCAGTGATCAGACCAGTATGTATCAAGTACTCTGATCTCTGTCATGCTCGGATCGCGGTTTTCATCATTCTTAAAATAGTTCTGAATATGAAGAAAATCCTTGAATGTCATTGCAAGTCCGAGGCTGTCATACAATTCCTTTAAAGACTTCTCATCCATGTCTTTAAAGCCGTCAAATATCTTTACATCCGCGGGTTCGTCATACTCGGTAACAAGAGTCTCGGGCTTTGGAGCGTCATTTATCCTTGAATCAACAGGGTTAACGCAGTATGCCTTGATCCTGTCCATATCCTCATCGGATACATTTCCCTTTATGACATATGTGATCGCGCTCTTGACGATGGGCTTTGCATCGGCATCTATAAAGCCTATGCACTGCTCGGCGGAATCTGCTCTCTGGTCAAACTGTCCGGGAAGGGCTTCAACCGAAAATGCCTTCTCGTCATCAGCTATCGGATAATCCTCCTCATAGTAGTCATCTACCGGAGGCTCGCTGAATATCATCTTTATAGCTGTTGAATAAACGTCATCGTTTATTCCTTCAACATCATAGCGGATGAGTTCTCTCACTCCGTCAACCTTGATACCCAGATAGCTTTCGATATCCTCTTTAAGCTCACTAGCCTTTACGGCGTAAGGTACCTTCTTCTCAACATAGATACGTCTTGTCTTCATTAAATTCCTCTTTCTATAAAAAACATTTAAGATTCAACGAACTGTGACATGAGATATAGCAGTTCGCTGTCAACTTTTTTCTCACTTAGTCCAAAGCTTGCTCCGCAGGCTTTCATTCCCTCTATCGCATACATCATGCTGAGAGCAGTGGCATCGGGATCCATGCAGTCAAACTCCCCGCTTTCGTTTCCGCGTATAAGGATGTTCTTAAGAACTGTAACGGCCGTATCAAATTCGCTCTTTGATTCCTTTGAGTCACCGTTTTGTCTGCGGTAGAATGCATACTCGTATTTTGCAGCAGTAAGAGAGTTCTTGCGCTTTAATATCGCTTTCTTCTGCTCCTTTATAAACCACAAAAGAAGTTCTGATGCCTTGGCATTTGCCAGAAATTCACTGATATCCTTGTTATCGGCATCAGCTTCATCCGCTGCTTCACAAACTTCCTTAAATATCTCTTCCGTAGAAGAATAATAAAGATATAATCCTCCCCTGCTTATCTGACAGGCTTCGACTATATCTTTCATGGTAACACTTCTAAAGCCCTTGTTTGCAAAGACTTCAGTTGCTTTCTCTATGATAAACTTACGTTTACTGTCGCTTTTTTCGCTCACTTTTATACTCTACTTTCTTGATTGATCACTGCTCGACCATGCCGTTTAATCCGATGTCATACAATTCCTTTAATCTTGTGACCACGGCAAGGAATACTCCCTTGTCCACAGCTTCGGACCACAGTACTGCCTTGGTCCTGCCTCCCATCACATACTTGGACAGGATGCCGCCGATGTTATCCATCTTTAGCATTGTCTGCTTGCTCACGAACTCGACCTCGTCTGCTGCGCTCTTTAATCTGTTGCGGCTTATGACATATACATAGTTTCTGTCCATGAACTGGGTATTTTCCGCATCCTTAACGAATCGAAGCAGAGTTCCGTCATAGATGGGAAAGCTTATGGAATGCTGATCGAGTCCGTCTCCGTGATATATGTCTGAGACCTTGCTCTTGCCGCTCTTTTCCTCAAGCCAGGGCAGATAAGCTATCAGCTTTTCGATATCGCCCCTGTATTTGTCAAAAACCTCTGTGGCCGTCATCTGTTCAGTAAGCATACGATACCTCCCAAAGAGAATGTACATCTTGATCGCTCATGTTAGATTCTATCATAAACAGAACAAAAAAACATCATTTATCAAGTACAAGCCATGAAAAAATCGTCTTTCTGCCTATATAGCAGATGATCCTTATCAGAATGACTCCGATCAGTATCCCTATACTGTCTATCATGACATCATGCGGGTCCGATACCCTGCCTGCGACAAAGGACTGATGATACTCGTCAAGGTAGGCAAATATCACACAGAATCCCCCGGCAAAGAGTGTCAGTCCTATACCCCTTATCCTGTATACGTAGAGAGGGAGCGACACACTCATGGCAAGAAGCATGTATTCGGTCACATGCGCGCCTTTTCTGACATAGGGATGTATATATACGATAAGCTCATTGAGCGTTTCGTTTGAAAAGCCCTTCATAAACAGCTTGTTATATATCAGGACAATGTATTTGCTGACAAGCATTGAAAGATGTCCCGAATCCGCGCTGTTTTGCGCACTGAACATGAAGATGACATACATCATGACAATGGCAGGGATGAAACTGAGAGGCTTTAACAGATACCTCAGAGTCTTTTTTATAAATCGAATAAAGTAATACATAACATATTTTTTCCGTATTCAATGACAAATCCCGGCTTGCCGGGATTCATCATAGTTACAGATTAAATTCATTTAAAAAGATTATGCGTTCTTTCCGCAGCACTTCTTGTACTTCTTGCCACTTCCGCACGGACAGGGATCGTTGGGATAGATCTTGGGAGTGTCGTTGACTACTGTAGTCGATCTCTTCTGCTCCTTGTAAAGCTCTTCCTTTTTCTCTTTTGTAAAGATGTTGTCCCACTGCTCAAGGTTGTAGAGCCAGTCTGCGCTTGCAGCTACCATGTTCTTGTACAGAAGCTCCTTGTCATACTCCAGGGATACTTCGGTATCCTCATCCATCTCCTCGATGGGGTTGGGAGTCTTTAAGCTGTCGTTGATACCGTCAAGGAATCCAACCATGTGCATGAGAGAGATATTATACTTCTCGGCAAGTTCCTTAACTGTTCCCTTAACTACCTCGTCGGGATTTGTAAGCAGCTTCTCGTATACACCCTTCTCAACGGTGAAGTATTCTGTCCACAGTCTCTGCAGAGTGCCTTTATCTGTCTGTGAAGAGTATGCAACGTCTCTCCACTTTTCCATCAATGTTTTAGCCATATCATTATTTCCTCACTTTAGTAAAATATGTTTAAGTATAGAACTCTTCCAACAGCCTGTCAAATTCTTCCTGAGGCACGGGCTTTGAATAATAATATCCCTGCGCATACTCGCAGCCGATGCTTCTTAAGAATTCCACATGCTCCTTTGTTTCAACGCCTTCGCAGACGACTTCAAGATTAAGCTTCTTTGCCATCTCGATAACTGTTGGTATAACGATCTTTTCCTCCGAATCGTTCTCAAAGTCTCTTAAGAACTCCTTGTCTATCTTTAAGATATCAAGAGGAAGCTTTGTAAGAACGTTCAGTGATGAATAACCTGATCCGAAATCATCAAGCGATACCTTTACTCCGAGTTTTCTGAGTCTTGATAAAAGCGTGATGCTGTCATCAACCTTGTCGGTAAATGAAGTCTCGGTAAGCTCAAACTCCATATATTCGGGAGGGATGTTGTATTTAACGAGCAGCCCCTTTATCTTTGTTATGAACTCATCTATCGAATAAAGATGTACGCGGGATACGTTCACGGAGATGGCAACGGTCTTCTTGCCGCTTTCAAGCCTCTCCTTGAGATACCTGCATACCTCCTCGTATACATAGAAATCAAGCTGCGTGACAGACTTGTTTCTTTCAAATACAGGAATGAAGTCATTGGGATAGATGATGCTTCCATCCTTCTTCTTCCATCTGACGAGTGCCTCAGCTCCCTTTATCTCATCGTTTGATAGCAGTACTCTTGGTTGCATGTATACGACAAACTCTCTGTTCTCAAACGCTTTTTCCATGTCGTTTGAGTATGCAACCTCGTTCATCGCTGCATTACCCATGTTCTCGTCATAGAACATGAGATTGGGCATTCCCGGAAGCTTTGTCCTCTTACGCGCCATGTTGGCATTAGCGATTATGTTGTTTAGCATAACGGGTGCTCCGCTTATCGTAAACATCGAAACACCTACACCGACCTTTATAGAGCTGTTTAAAAATCTCTTTGCAAGAATCGAAGTCTGCTTTGTTATCGCTTCCTCAAGGCCTCTTTTGAAGGTCTCTTCATCTCTGCTTCCGAGTTTTGCAAGTGCAACGATATTGTCGGAGAACACTCTGCTGGCAAGAACTATGTTTTCAGAATATGACTGCACGGCCTGGGCTATCTCTTTTAATACCTTGTCGCCTGTCTCGTATCCGTATGTATCGTTTACAAATTTGAAGTTGAATACATCAAGATAGATTATCGCATAATTGCCGTGTTCGGCATTTGCGATATATTCGCCGGCATGTTCAAGGAATCTCTCGTATTTGTAAAGACCGGTCACATTGTCATAGCCTGCCAGTCTCTCAACTGTAGCCGTTGCTCTCTCATAGGCTTTCATCTTTAAAAGATATGAAGAAACGACATTGGCTATATTTCTTATGTTCTTGAGTTCATCATCGGTCCACTTTCTCTCGCTTCCAAAATCAATGAACTCCATGACTCCGACAAAGCTGCCCTTGTCATAGAAAGCACACCCGGCTAGACTCTCTATTCCGTATGTGATCATAAAAAGACGCGATATTTCATCCTTTGCATCATCTATGTTCTCATTCACTACGATGCCGTCGCCTTCTTCAAATACACGCATGGCCTCATTCCACTGAGCTTCACTGTATTCACAGATAGAGCCTTCGGATATGGTGTCTTCGTCAAAGCCGCAGTGATAGAGATTTCTAAGGGCCGCAGTTCCTTCTATCTTCTCCCAGATCAGTATCGCATCGATACCCATCTGACGTACTATCTGTCTGATCAAAAGATTTATGGCACTGTCTGTATCCTTGCTCTCCTCGATGAGCTTGAATGCTCTTTCTATCAGTGAATCGGAAGGATGAGTCCTTGATGAACTCGTTTCAGCTATCCTGCTGTTTCTTGCCCTTATCTCATCGGCAAGCACTGAATAGACATTCTCCTTGATGCTGTTATAGATGTCGTAATGATTCGGTCCCTTGCTCCTTGCAAGGTCGAGTGCCTTTTCGGCTTTCTCAAACAGCTCGCTGTAGGATGAACCGTCTCTGGGAAAGAGAGCGGCACCTATGCTTACCGTGCACTTGTGTCTTGTCCCTTCACCGATATATGTATCAGAGATGATGTTTTGGATATCCTTGATCTTTTTCTCGATATCTTTTATCTGAGATATATCCCTCATGAATACGACAAATTCGTTGGAGCCTATCCTTCCGACAAGATCTGTCGTAAACAGTATCTCTTTTACATCCTCAGCGATATTTTTAAGTATCTCTTCACCGAAAGCGATACCCATGTCGTCGATTATCTTGTCATAATTGTCTATATCTATGACAAGCATTCCAGCCTGCTTGCTCTCATCTTCAATGTTGCTTTCAATATATTCATCAATGAACTGATTGATATACGGTCTCTTGTAGAGTTTTGTCAGTGGATCTCTCATCTTCTCGTCCGCAAGACGGATCTCCATCTTCTTTGCCTCATCGATATTCTCAAAGGTTCCCACTACCTTGTCGGGATTTCCTTCGATATCAAAGATTACGCGTCCTCTGATCCTGTGCCACTTGAAATCATCGCTCTTTTGACCTTCCTGTCTGAGTCTGAATTCCTTGTCGACAGTACCGAGTCCCGAACGGCATTCAACCATCAGCTCGTCGAATTTATACCAGTCCGTAAAAGGAACATATCTCTGACTCTTTGCGACACTGCTTATGTTGCAGATACTGTACTCTTTTCCGTATGTGCCCTTGTTGCTTGTCGTCAGCATCAGAGTATCGCTTGCTATATCATATTCAAATATCTTTTCTATACCAATGGATACGACCGACTGGAATCTGTCACGTTCCCTGTTGATCTCGAATGTCTTTTTAAACTGCACAAGGTTGATCATATATGTGCACAGGATCAAAAAGCCTGCACTCGTAAGTAGCAGTACGAGCACAAGTATCCTGTTTCTTATTTCAATACCTTCGCTTTCCCTAAGTACGCAGTGAACGATATTTGCTATCCAGATTATGAGTATGCTGGAATCAAAATGAAGTGAAAACTTCATACCCGTGTAGGCAATTGATGTGAGCATCATAGGAAGAGCCACAAGCCCAATCAGATATGTATTGATAGAAAAGACGATATACAGATACATTATCGCAAAGAAAATATACAGAGCAATTCCCGCTTTTTCAGATGATTCGTATCTTTTTATGACATTTACACCGATGATCCACGGAACAAAAAGCATAAGAAATAAAGCGATGGGGGCGGCGCTTACCGCTACATCCGGATTATCCCAGAAGTACTGGATCCCCATCACGGATATGATGAGACAGCTTATAAAATAGCATAACAGGGATAACTTGTTAGCTTTCGCTGTCTCAGATATATCTGTTTTTCTTATAAACTTTGGAAGAATCATATCAAACTTTATACATTGATCTGTGCGGACATTCCAAGAACATCCCTGTTAGCATCAAGAACAGGGGAAACGACTTCCTTTATAAACTTATCTACCTGATAAGCACTTCTGCCAGTATATTTTGAAGGCTCCATAGATTCCTTAAGCTCTTCAAGGCTTAAGTTAAAGCCGCCGTCATTTGCGATGAGTTCAAGAAGATTGTTGTCACCGCCCTCTTCCTTTACTCTCTTTCCTGCTTCCATTGAAAGCTGTCTGATCTTCTCATGAAGCTCCTGACGGTTTCCGCCTGCCTTTACGGCATCCATCATGATATTTTCGGTTGCCATGAAGGGAAGCTCTGCCATCATGTGCTTTTTGATAACCTCAGGATATACTTTGAGTCCGTCTGTCACATTGATGCAAAGATCCAGGATTCCATCAATTGCAAGGAAGCCTTCCGGAACGGAAAGTCTCTTGTTTGCTGAATCGTCAAGTGTTCTCTCAAACCACTGAACCGCACTTGTTATCGCGGGATTGAGAGCATCAACGATCACATATCTTGAAAGAGAAGCAATTCTTTCACTTCTCATGGGATTGCGCTTATATGCCATTGCGCTCGAACCGATCTGAGTCTTCTCAAAAGGCTCTTCAACTTCCTTAAGATGCTGAAGGAGTCTTATATCATTGCTCATCTTTGTAGCGCTGGCAGCGATGCCTGCAAGAACGTTCAATACACGTGTATCAACCTTTCTTGAATAAGTCTGGCCTGATACGGCAACGCAGTTTTCAAAGCCCATCTTGCGAGCGATCATACCGTCTATCTTATCGATCTTTTCATGATCACCGTCAAAAAGCTCGTAGAAGGAAGCCTGTGTACCTGTGGTTCCCTTGCATCCGAGAAGTTTTAATGAATCCATCACATAGCAAAGATCTTCATAGTCAATAAGGAATTCCTGAAGCCACAGTGTAGCTCTCTTTCCGACAGTCGTCGGCTGGGCAGGCTGAAAATGCGTGAAAGCAAGGGTTGGCTGATCCTTGTACTGATCTGCAAACTTGGAAAGAAGAGATATAACATTTACGAGTTTCTTCTTTACAAGAGCAAGTGCCTCATGCATCACGATTATATCGGTATTGTCTCCTACATAGCAGCTGGTAGCTCCAAGGTGGATGATGCCTGCTGCCTTGGGACACTGTTTGCCGTATGCATATACATGGCTCATTACATCGTGACGTACAACCTTCTCACGTTCCTTTGCAACATCATAATTGATGTCATCTATATGAGCCTTGAGCTCGTCTATCATCTCCTGTGTGATTACCGGCTTGCCGTCCATTGATAGACCAAGTTCCATCTCGGTCTCGGCAAGAGCTATCCACAGTTTTCTCCATGTGGTGAATTTCTTATCAGGCGAAAAGATGTACTGCATCTCTTTTGATGCATATCTTTCCGACAGGGGACTAACATATCTGTCTGTACTCATCTTATTTCTCCAAATCTATTTGATAATCAGTCTAGGGGCTTTCCGGTCAGCAGCTCATATGCCTGAAGGTACTTCTCAATTGTCTTTTCAACTATATCCATGGGAAGTGTCCAGTCATCATGTTCGTTGCTCTTTAACCAGTCACGTGCAAACTGTTTGTCAAACGAAGGCTGGCCGTGACCTGCCTCGTATACGTCTGCGGGCCAGAATCTTGATGAATCGGGTGTGAGCATCTCATCACCGATAACGATGTTTCCGTTCTCATCAAGTCCGAATTCAAACTTTGTATCTGCTATTATTATACCCTTTGTAAGAGCATAGTCAGCGCATTTCTTGTAAAGAGCTATGGTGTAGTCACGAAGCTTTGAAGCATACTCCTGTCCTTTTCCGGGGAATCTCTTTTCAAGATAGTCGATGCTCTGCTCAAAGGAGATGTTCTCGTCATGATCACCGATCTCTGCCTTTGTTGAAGGAGTATAGATAGGCTCAGGAAGCTTGTCGGATTCCTTTAAGCCTTCGGGAAGCTTTATTCCGCAAACGGTACCGTTCTCCTTGTATGAAGCCCAACCCGATCCTGTTATATATCCTCTTACGATACACTCAACGGGAAGCATCTCAAGCTTTTTAACCATCATGCTGTTTCCGTTAAACTTATCCTGTCTGAAGAACTCAGGCATCTCATTAACATCTGTGGTTACCATGTGGTTGGGAAGGATATCCTTTGTATAGTCAAACCAGAACTTTGACATCTGTGTAAGTACTGTTCCCTTCTTTGTTACCGTGTTGTTAAGGATGACATCAAAACAGCTGATCCTGTCTGTTGCTACCAGGATAAGGTTTTCTCCGACATCATAGATCTCTCTTACTTTTCCCTCTTTAATAGGCTTAAACTCTGTCACGACTGACTCCTTTCAATATATAAAAAATAATTTTAGCTTGTGAACTTTCCAATAAATTCCTTAAGTCTTGCATTGTCCGAGTTGAACAGCTCGTCAGGAGTTCCCTGCGCCTGTACTATTCCGTGTTCCATAAATATGATACGGTCGGAAACCTCTCTTGCAAACTGCATCTCATGGGTGACTATTATCATTGTCATATGCTCGCTTGCAAGCTGCTTTATGACCTTTAACACTTCACCGGTAAGCTCGGGATCGAGTGCCGATGTGGGCTCATCGAAAAACAGGACCTTCGGCTGCAGAGCAAGTGCTCTTGCAATGGATACTCTCTGCTGCTGTCCTCCCGACAGTCTGAACGGATAAAAGTCCGCCTTGTCGGCAAGTCCCAGTCTGTCAAGAAGGTCCTTTGCTCTCTTTATCGCTTCATCCCTGGGCACCTTGTCCACATGGATGGGCGCATCGATTATATTCTGCAGTACCGTGTAATGAGGAAAGAGATTGAAGTTCTGAAATACGAGACCGAAGCTCTTTTTTATCTCCTTCATCTCCTGCTTGGGCGCAGAAACGATCTTGCCGTCTTCCTCCCATACGGCTTTTTTCCCGATGTAGGTAATGCTTCCACCGCTTATCGGAGTAAGCATGGTCGCACATCTTAGAGCGGTGGTCTTTCCTGATCCCGAAGGACCTATGATGGATACGACCTCGCCCTTTTCAACACTGAGATTAAAGTCCTTTAATACCTCGGCATTATCCTCAAAGACCTTTCTTAAGTTTTTTATCTCGAGCAGTACTTCAGCCATCAAAACCTCTCTTATCTGAAATAAGACATCTTCTTTTCAAAGTGATCCATGCCAAATGCCACTACATAGTTAAAAACAAAATAAAACAGTCCGGCAGCCATGAGCGGCATGATGGATGCCTCTCTTGCGCCGATCTGTTTTGCTATTGTAAACATCTCCGCCACACTGAGCACAAATGAAAGAGACGTATCCTTTACAAGTGTGATGGTCTCGTTTGTGACGGGAGGTATGATCCTCTGGATGACCTGAACCAGTATTATCTTAAAGAAAGTCTGGGTCTTTGAATATCCCAGTATCTGAGCAGCCTCCCACTGTCCCACATTTATGGACTGGATGCCGGCTCTGAATATCTCTGCAAAGTATGCAGCATAATTAATGGAAAAAGCTATAATAACGGCTGTAAATCTGAAGCTCGCACTTATAGCTATCCCGAAGACATAATAAGGGGCAAAATAAACGACTATCAACTGAAGCATCAAAGGCGTGCCTCGCATCACAGCGATATACACCTTGATGATACCGCTGAGTATCTTTGATTTAGACATACGACCCAAGGCCACAAGTAAACCCAGTGGCAGAGAAAAAACAAGTGTCAGTACGAATATCTCTATTGATACAAGCATGCCGCTCGCTAGCTGAGACAGCATAGTTGATGTCGCCATATATTACCTCACATTAGTTATATGTATTATTTTGTGCCTTCAAGGCAAAGGCTTTCAACAAGACCGAAGTCCTCGTACTTCTCAGCGATCTTGTTTACTGTTCCGTCAGCAGCCATCTCAAGAAGAGTAGCCTCAACCTGATCTCTAAGCTCTGTGTTGCCCTTTAAGAAGCCAACACCGTACTGCTCTGTGGCAAGCTGGTCGGCAAGGATCTCATAACCGCCGTTTCTTCCTGCTATCTCATAGTTTGCAACACCTATATCCATAGCGAGTACATCGATAGCGCCAGATTCAAGGTTCATGAATCCTGTGTTGTAATCTGCAAACTGAACAAGATCGGCAAATGTAGCGGCTACATCAGCCTTACCCTCTTCATCCTCGAGAGCAGCAAGTGCCGAAGAATCAGCCTGTACGCCTACGATCTTGCCTGCAAGATCAGCTTCGCTCTTGATATCTGATCCGCTCTTTACAACATAAACCTGGCTGTTATCTACATAAGGAACAGAGAATGTATAGTCATCCTCACGTCCGTTTATTGTAAATCCGTTCCAGATGCAGTCGATAGAACCTGATGAAAGCTCCATGTCCTTCGCATCCCAGTCGATGGGTTGCTTAACAAGCTCCCAACCTCTTCTGTTGCACACTTCCTGTGCAAGATCGAGGTCAAAGCCTACGTAGTTTCCTGCCTCGTCCATGTATCCGTAGGGCGGGAACTCTGCATCAAAACCTACTGTAAATGTCTTTTTGTCTCCTGCTTTTGCATTTGAGCATGCGCACAGTGAAAGTGCCATGACAGATGCAAGGATTACTGCCAGAATCTTTTTCATAATCTTTCCTCCTGAATGTCCTAAAAACATAGAATAAGAACCTGTTTATAGTAACATCACCGATTTTTCGTGTCAAGAATATCTCTCGAGCATATCCATGACTTCACCCGCATATCTAGGGTATTCCTTTATGAGCTGCTTAAGCTCCGACTGAGCCTCTTTTGCAAGCTTCTTGTTATAGTCAAGCTGCGCACGAAGTTTCTGTCTTCTTAATATATGTGAATGTCTTACCTCGACCATCTCCTTGTGATCCATTATCGCAAGAGGATTGTGAAGCCACATATACACATCGCTTAAATGATAGCGCTTTAAAAAACGAAGCATTTCCTGCTGATATGAATTGAGCTGCTTTTCATTCTCGGCATGCTTGTCTCTCTTTTCTCTTTCCTCTTCATAGAGATTGTAGACCTTTAACAGTTCCTTGGCCGAATCGGTATTGTACTTATTATATAGATAATCAAGAAGGTTCTTGTTGTTAACGTATCTTATCTTTACGGTATTCTGCAAGAGTATGATACGGTTTATGGCCTTTGCGGTCTTTATCCTCTCCTTGTCATCATCGGTATATTTTACATATATGACCGTAACAGCTACTGCTATTGCAAGAGTCGTTATGATAAATCCGATACGTGTATCCATGTCAAAGCCAAACTGTAAAACAAGAAGCATAAGGATACATGCAAGGGCTGCGAACATGCAGATCATCAGCATTCCTCTCAGGTTATTGACGCTGTTTCTCAGTTCTGAATTTCTGTATACATATCCAAGCTTCTCATCATCGAGCTTTTTAAGATCATCCCTGATAAGCGTTCTGTGCTCCTCGGCAGCCTTAAGATCCTCATAGGCTTTGGGCATCTCGTTTGAAAACTGCTCCATGGACTTAAACTGTGCATCGCTCATGAGATTCTTTGATCTGAAGTATTCGTTTCTTTCCTTCTCGATCTCTATTATCTTTTCAGCCGTTGCACGTAAATTTGCCAGTTCATTTCCGGGAAGGTTTTCTATCTCGTCCATATCCTGAAGCTTACCGGTGACAGTATTATACTCGACAGAAAGCCTGTCGATCTGCTCCGAGGCATTCTTTACCTGCTCGACTAAACTTCTGATATACTTTTCACGCTGAAGATCGTCACTGAGCTTTAACAGATGCCTGTCCTTTATAAGACTGTCCCAGCTCCAGGCAAGGCTTTCTGTTTCCTCATCCATCTCGATGGCATACTCGGTGAAGAAATCATCCTCTTCTTTATTTTTTCCAAACAGTCTGCTAAAAAAGCCGTTACCAAGTGCCATTTACATACCCTCTGTAGCTTCCCTTGACATCATCCGTCAGTCTGTCAAGACTCTCATAATATGAGCCGCCTTCTTCCTTTTGCTGCTCTATCTCCTTAAGATACTTGTATGCGGGCTGCTCTCCCCATGAAAGCCTTAAGATCTCCATCTTTCTCTCAACCTCCAGGGAATCCTCGTAGCTTTCCTTGTGGTCTGAAAGATAGTTAAGATATCCGGTAGGTTCCAAAGAAAGCTTCAGTGCAAGCAGCATCTCCTGATAGCTTTCGGTGTTTGCGTAATTCTCATATGCCTTTTGAAAAAAACCTGCAGCCTTTTCAAAAAGGAACATCTTTGCAGCACATACTCCAAGGTTGTGATATACTCCTGCGATAAGCTGCTCGTCGGTATCGGTAAGATCGCAGAGGATGTTCTCATACTCCTCCATCGCCTTTCCGAATCTTCCTGACTTCAAAAGTCCGTCGGCTCTCACCTTTTTTCTTACATCGAGAGACATCCTGGAGTTGCTCTCTATATCCTCTATGAGAGAGCTCCATTCATTTTCGGTATAATAGCCCACTTCATTGTTGAGTATCCTTGCAAGATTACTCAGTGAGCCGCTTTTTCCCGCTATCTCTTCTATATGATCCGCAAGCTTTTCGAGATTTAACTCGGATCTTACAAATGTTACGAGCTTCTCATTTACAAAGCCGTCATCTAGCAAAAAAGCATTGTTATAGACATAATAACAGAGCTCCTCTATTGAATAGAGGTGCATGCATGCTTCTTTGACAAAATACGGATTGACGGCGAGATCGCCCATACATAACATCACATTGCTCATATCATAACTCTATCTGTCTGGTAAACAGCTGATATGTGGTCGGATAGAATTCACCGAATCCCATATCAGTCGCGCAGACTCTCAGTCTGTCATCAGACTCCATGAATACCTTTAAATGGAGTCTTGTTGTCTTTGCTTCTCTTGCGCTAAGTCCGTCAAGGACTATCTCTATGCTCCTGACATTCTTTCCGTCAAGAGGCGTTATCAGTATCTCAAATGTATTGTCCTTATCAAGGATGATATCAAATTCCTTCTTTGCATCATACCAGCTCTCGCCACCGTCAAGGATCGCATAGTACGATTCCTCTCCGCCGCGAAGAAGGTTCATTCCTATATTGGCTTTTAGCTTGTCCTTTCCAAGAAAGATAAGGCTCTGATTCATATCCGAATCTATCAGTCTTTCTCTTACGGCATAGCAGGCTCCCTTGCTGTATAGGTTGTTTCCCTTAAATACCCTTCTTCCTCTGCAGAGCTCTTTTAAGGAATCATGACACCACTCATCCTCAAATCCGTTTCCGATCAGGAAGGCTCCTGAAACGACACTGTCCTTAGTATCTATCCTTATGACGTCACAGAATTCACTGTCCTTGTTGCTATCGCTTGCAACGATGGGATGAACAGTCTCGTCTACAACGGCTACCTGAGGCCTTGAATTTCTGTTCACGCTAAAATGATATCCTTTGAGATTTCTCTGTGAAAAATCATATACGAGTACATCCTGCTTCCACAGTTCCTTCTGCTGGTGGATGACATAGTAAAATATGCTCTCCTGTCTTCCTACAAAGAAGATCTTTGTATCGTCAAGACCGAGCACCTCGGATACAGACTCGAGAACTTCTATAGCTCTCTTTGTAAGATCCGGAACAGTGAACATGATGGCAGCTATCTTATCCTTGGGAACATTTTTAAGAAGTGTCATGCTCCTTTTAATGAAAAGGGCAAGTAAAGCCACATGATCGAATTCATCATCACCGATCTTTAGCTTGTCTCCAACAAGAGCATGCTCCCAGAGACTGTCCACCATGGTGCCTTCCTCAACGCTGCTGTAGTTTACTGCCTCGCGTCCGAAGAACCACTGGTTTACTTCCATGCGCTTAAACAGGCAGGCAGGTATGTTGTAATCCTCTCTGCCTTCCGCAAGCGTCACTGTCTCAGGCATGCTATCCTGCATGCCCATGTAGCTTATCTGTGCATATTCAGTTGAAAGATCGTAGCCTACTACGAATCGTTCACCAAATCCAAACATCATCTATTGCGGTGAAAAGATACTGTTCACCAGATACTCCTTGTATTTGTATTCTTCTAGCAGTCTTAAAGTCGTATCGTAATCCTTAAGCGTATCCGCTATGGCGATATCGTTAACCATTGAATATCTGTCGCCTTCGCTGTGAGCCGTGACATCATTCTTTCCGACGGTACCGCTCTCTGTAAGCTGAGGTCCGCTGCTTCTTTCCTCAGTGATATAGTACTGGAGCGACTCTCCGAAAAACAGGATGAATCTCTTTACATAGATGCCGCCGTACATATCGGTCATATCCTCCCTCGAATAGCCGCCGATCTCATCCTCCTGCTTGTTTATCACATAGTTTATGACCGTCTTTACTCCGGGAGTTCCCCTGTACTCGACAAGCACCTGGTTATATACCTGAGCAGCACCCGTTGAGATGTTCTTGAACTTCCCAAAGAACGGGAACACTATTCCCTTCTTTACCATGAGCACCCTGATGAATTCGGATATGGTATCCGCCTTGTCATCACCCGTATATTCGCTCACGTCCTTTGATATATGCTGAAGCCATGCGAGCATGCATATATCGGTAATGGCACCCTCGACCTTATAAAGCCTTTCCATCTCGTCAAACATGTAGTCGTCTACGAGACGTCCGCGAACGAAGTTTTCGTGTGCAAAGTATGACAGATATCTGAGTTCGACATCATTCTTTGCACCGCCTTCGACATATTCCTTCAAAACGGCAGCCTCTTCGCCTATGTAGGCTCCCGTTTCGAGAGTCTGCTTTATCATCCTCTCACATACTTCATAGGTATCTATGTCAAAACCGCTTGCAGCTTTCCAGATGTTTCTAAGCTTCTTGATAGGACCCCTTGAAAATCTTACAAGATAGCGCAAACCCTGCTCATCGTATTTTCCTCTTTCAAATGCGCTAAGAAGGATGGCACTTAGCTTTTCCTGCTCAAACATGCCGTCACGCTCAAGGATCCGTGATGCAAGACGCATAAGAAGTCTGGGTTCAAAGTTTTCAGCGCCGAAATGTATGGTAAAGTCTACTGCATCATCAAGTCTTCCTCTTATGAGCATGAATCTCATAAGCTCGTTGTAATCCTTGTATGATATATCCTCATACTTAAGATCATTAAGGATCTCATCGGCCGATACCACATCGTCCTTTTCCATGTAGTATCTTAAAAGAGGAAGTCTGATCATTCCCCTGTATGTATCTGTTATATCATCGCTTGATTCAAGATATCTGTATCTTTCAACGCTCTGATCGGTAACAAGCAAAAACTCGGGAGAATCATCGCACAGGAAGAGATTGAAAAGCAGGCTGTCGGTAGCCTTGTTCTCCATCTTGTATATGATCTTTCCCGGAACGAAGAACTTCTCTGTGCTGTACTCCCTTGTCTGGAAATATCTGTTTCCGGCCGCATCCTCCAAAAGAACTGCATAGTCGTTTCCAAGAAGCGCCACATAAGCGCATCCGTTGCTGATCGGATAGCTCATCTGCTTCTTTAGTCTTTCATCAACGACTACGACACTGACGATATCCTTATCCTCTACGGTAACGCAGTGCTTAAATAGTATCTTTGAAAACTGTCTTAGGTTATCCTCTGTCAGCATATCCTCCAAAACTATGTTGCTGTAAAGATATGCCAGATTATGATCTATCCTGCCCTCATAGAGCTGCTTTATGATAAATCTGTCTATGCTCTCTCTGTATGTCAGATACATCTCCTGCATGTTTTCCCTGTTCTTTACGACATAGGAATACAGATATGCATTCTGGGCCGGAGGCAGAGATGACTGATATGAAAAATACATGAGCACCCGCTTGGGTATGGGCTCGTCTCTTCTAAGATCCATCGAGAGCATGTATGACTCATATAGCTTTGTTAAGGGGAAGTTTCTCTCAACTGCCTCTTCATACCATACAAAGTACTCAGGTCCCGTCTTTGAACCCTTCATAAGCTGGACGCATACAGACTGAAGAGCCTCATCGCTCTTTGTCTTGTCATATATGTGACGCATTATCTTAAGAAGTGTAGGATCATAGTTCTTGGATTTCATGACAAGGTAGGATACCTGTGACATGATGTCCTCGTTTAACACTCCTTCCTTTGCTCCGTACAGGATTATCCTCTTTTCCTCTTTTTCAAGGTGATGCAAAAGGGAAGGGCTTTCGCTGAGTGCCTTTATCGCCTCAAGGTAGATGACAGGGCTTATGCATCCCATCCTTACCTGTTCTATTATCCATGTGAACCTTCTGCTGGCCGATCTTCTGAGTTCCTCGCTAAGATGGATCAGTATCCATGCGATCCTCCAGTTTGTCCTGTCATTATCATAGATGCTCTTTATCTGATCAGAGACCTCTCTTGAGTAATATTCGTCGGAATTATAAAGTGCATTAAGATACAGATAGTAGCAGTACTCCTCGTTATTTGCATCCTCTATGCGGCCTGCGACCTTCTTGTCCATTATCCACTTGGCTTCATTGAATCTTTCCTGGATAATCAGAGAATGCGCCTGCATCAGCGAGATCGAGATGTTCTCCCCGTCACTCTTGACCTTGTCGGTCAAAAGCTCATCGGTTAACATGAGCCACTTGGACATGTTGATTCGCTTCATCGTATAGTCGAGATAATGTCTGGTCAGAAGGTATGATATCCTCTTTTTTCTCTGACCTATGAGGCTCTTTTTAAACAGGTTGCTCTTTGTGATATTTATATCTATCTCAATCCTGTCATAGATGGATCTGATTATGATCCTTGCAGGATTCTTGCCAGCATGGAGTCTGTCATAGCGAACACAGTAATCAAGAAGGCAGATATTGCCCTCGAAATCCTCCTGCCTGATACGGTTCTTTGACAGTTCGATGCAGTCTCCCAGTGCCTTTACTTCAAGGTATGTATATCCCCATCCGTTCTTTTCGATCTTTAGAGTCGAAAACACATCCTGGGTGGGATTATCGATATTTACTGTATCCGTATCGACTATGTATTCTATCTTCTGTTTTTTATTTATCCCTATGAGAAATTCCTCGAGGTTAAAGTTCTTGTTACCTTTGACGGTAAGACCCCGATAAAGATTTGCATATCTTGAATCGTTGCCGCTTATTATCTGGGCAAAGCCGGGATTATAGAAAAGCTCAACGGCTTCCTCCCATTTGCTCTTGGCAAGATTTGTAAAATGAAACAGGTTCTTTATATCACCCAGGGAAGACTCAAGCACCACGCGCTGCTTTACAGCCACAAAAGGAAGCACATACTCTCCCCTGTTTGTCACAATGAAAAAGCTGCCTTTAAGTGCATCGCCCGCTCCCATCCCTGAAGGATCGAAGCTGTAGTTTATCCTGTACTCGCTGCCTTTGATCTGAGGATTGATTATATGCATACGAAAGCTGGAAGAATATACATATCCTTCCACCTCAAGTCCGTTCTGTTCCTCTAAGTCAAATAACCCCTCAATCGGCTCTTCGCCGCTCGTCTCCAGTTCCACCTTGGATACGGTAAAGATCAGGGATCCTCTGACCTCATCAAATTGATAGGTATCCTGTTCCATAATTAACAGTATATCTCAAAAGCCAAGATAATTAAAGCGCATTAAGCGATAATATCCGAAATATCTCGAACCAGTGAAGAGTAGCTTCTCATGAAGTCTTTATGATGCTCTTCAACATAGGAAACATCGCCGTTATTTGCAGCTTCCTCCAAGCTTTTTGCAGTCTCGAACATGTCGGTAGCGCCCAGTGTTTTCATTGAGGATTTGAGTGCATGCACTATCACCCCGTACTCTCTTAGATCACCATCGGCCTTATGCTGTTCAAGGTTTGAGCTTCTTGTCTCATACTCCTCTGTGAGTATGCCAAGAAGTTCCATATAGAAATCAAAATTCTTGTAGCAGTACTTTATTCCAGTCTCTGTGTCTATTCCAAGGCTCTCAAGACGTGCGAGCACTGCTCTCATCTTCGTTGACTTATCCGGTCTATATTCAGGTTTGTCTTCCTTTTCGGGTTCGAACTCCAAGACATCACTGTCATTTTTCTTTGAAGGATCCAAAACGCTCTCGGGAAGATATCTGTTAAACATGTCATCGAGCTCATCTATCTCGATAGGCTTTGAAAGATAGTCATCAAATCCTGCGGCAAGGTATTTCTCCCTTGCGCCGACAATGGCATTTGCTGTTAATGCTATCATGGTAGTGCCTTCGGGAATGAGATCATCCTCCTTAAGCTTGAGAAGAGTCTCTACTCCGTCCATCTTTGGCATCATTATATCCATGAATACGATATGATATTTCTTATTCTTCATGAACTCTATTGCTTCAGAACCTGAGAATGCCATATCAGGTACTATACCGTTCTCCTTCATGAGGTTCTTTGCCACTTTAAGGTTCATGTCATTATCGTCAACAACAAGAACGGATGCACCGACTGCCTTCGGATGAACGCTGTCCTGTTCCTGTTTTCTGATATCCTTGTAGAATCTCTTGTAATCGCCTATGGGGCCAAAATCCACTACCGGCTGCTTTATGACAAACGAAAATTCACTGCCGACACCGTAAAGGCTGTTCACCTCAAGCTTGCTGCCCATGAGTTTTAGCATCATCGTGACTATGGCTATGCCAAGACCGGTACCCTCGATATGGCGGTTCTTCTCCTCGTCGAGACGCTCAAAAGTCTCAAAGAGCTTGTCCATATCTTCCTTCTTGATGCCTATGCCCGTATCACTGACCTTTATCAGCATGTCAACACTGTCACCGTCTCTTGAAACCTCGCTGAAAGAGAGCATGACTCTGCCCTTTTCGGTATATTTAACCGCATTTGACAGAAGATTCATGATTATCTGCGAGATACGCGCATCATCTCCAAAGAGGGTTGAGGGCAGATTGCTGTCAACATTTACCTCAAATGTAAGGCCCTTTTTCTGAGCCTTTGGATTTGTGAAATTGATAAGGACATTTACAAGTGATCCAAGCTCGTAATTAACAGGCAGAAGATCCATCCTGCCTTCCTCAAGCTTGGTAAAGTCAAGGATGCTGTTAATTATGGAGAGCAGATTCTTTCCCGCAAGCTTTATGTCCGTAGCATATCCCAAAATGTTGTCATCCTCGGATTCTCTTAAGATCATCTCGTTCATTCCCAAAACTACGTTTACGGGAGTTCTGATCTCATGGCTCATCTCAGCCAAGAACTTGCTCTTTGCCTGTTTTGAAGCCACGGCCTCCTGCGCTATGTTCTTAAGATTTGCATTGCTGACATCACCGTTTATCTCTCGTACGCTGACAATAGAATTTACAGTATATACGATAAGACCCAGAAATACGCATGTAACGGTGTTTGCAAGGTCGTTTAAGAATATATCATGGGGTTTGAATATGTTAGATGAGATAAGAAATCCTATTTCCGAAAGTATCACAAAAAGATACATTCTCCATGCAACGTCTATGACAGCGATCGGCAACAGTACAAGGAATACGACTATACTCGTCGCAGAATCAGTCCTGTTAGACGGCATACATGAAAGCGCCGATCCGTAAATAAATACACACGCCATCAAAGAATAGCAGAGAAACAGCACAGATGACGATTCCTTGTTTTTCCAGAAACGCTGCAAGATCCAGATGACACTGCTGGCAATACCTATGCAGCAAAATAAAAATCCGCTTCCCAGCGGCAGAAAAGCATTCAAAAGTGCATACGAAAGTCCAAGTACACCTATGATAAGTGAAGCTATATTCAACAGCTCAATGTTTCTGCCCATGATAAGCGGACGCAGTTTCAGATATTGCTCTCTTTCGAGACCGCAATAACATAACATATTTTTGACTCCGCCCTTTTGTTCCCTTTTATTCACTCTTTACTCTCCATATAATCCGTATATCTACGGATGATCTCTTCCTTATTTGAACGGCTCATGGTATAGACCATGCCGTCATACATATGGATCTCATCACCTACAATGGTCTCGATTCGATCCATTCTTATCATAAGGCCTCGCTTTACGGTAACAAAGCCTTTGCTGAATCTCTCGGCTACTTCCGAAAAGCCTTTTCTTACCTGCTCCTCGGTTCCGTCATCAGATGTCAGAATGGTGTAGTGTCCGTCACTCTCTATCTTAACAACATCATCCGGTCTGAACAGTCTCAGCTCGCCTCCCGTATTCAGCAAGACAGGTGTTTTGGCTGCATCGTTTCTGGAAACGCACACTCTGGCAAACGCCTAAACTATATCGATCTCCTCATAAGGCTTAACCAGATAATCTATTGCCTGAACCCTGAATGCCTCGATCGCATGATCCTTGCTGGATGTTGAAAATATGATGTCGGTCGAAGGCGATATCTCCTTGATCCTGTCAGCAACATCTATTCCGTTCTCTCCCGGCATATATATATCAAGGAAGATAACATCAAACTGTTCTCTTTCCTCTCTCTTTGCCATCTCATCCAAGAGATCATGTCCGGACGGATAGTAGGTTATATCCATATCCTTTCCCAGGTCTAAAAGCGCCCATTCTATGCGCTTCGCATCAAGCTTATTGTCGTCACATATGGCTATTCGCATATTCTCTCCTTATACTATACAAATCAACCCCTGATATGCGAATTGTACCACAAAAAAGAAGATCCCTGCAATCCTGCAGGGACCTTTAGATAAAACTCATTCTTTAATTCTCATCGAATTACATTGATTCCTTACTCTCCATTTTCTTTTTGTGTTCATCATACATCTTCTTACCAAGAGCACCAAGAAGAAATACTACAAGCAACCACCACCAGTTCATTTCTGCACTATCTTCACCAGGCATATTTGCAAGCGGTACCTGATTATTCTCGAGCTTAGTCACCTTCTTTGTATCAGTCTTCTTATCGTCTGTTTTTACAGGAGCTGTAGCTGCTTTTGCAACCTGGTTATCGTCTACCTGTACGATTCCCTGATCTGCTGCGCCACCATTATTCTCATCAACTCTTACACCGGCAACACCATTATTGTTCCGTGTGTTAACAGTTCCCAAACCAGCTACTCCTGCCAGATTTTCTACTGAAGGTATAGTGATTGTATTAGTTGTTGCTCCTTCAGACGCATCCACATCAGAATCACCGCCAGCATTATCAGCGGGATCATCCGCTCCACCAGGTGTTGTTATAACTCCAGGCTCTGTTATAGGCTCTTCTTCTATTGGTTCAACTACATCAGGTCCATCAGAGTATTCTTCAGGATAGAGAGTTCTAAGCATCTGGTCATAAACATCCTGGAAATCCTTGAGATTATCCTTGCTGTTATTATATGCTTCCTGAGCCTTTTCAAGCTTAGTTGACAACTCGGCGATTTTCTCTTTGTTTGTTGCCACCTTGCTATTAACAATATTTATTTCCTCTTTGAGCTTCTTAACCTTTTCAGCAGCCTCGTCAACCGCTGCTTTTGCGTTCTTATAATCATCTGCTGCTTTAACTAATGCGTTGTAATTATCAAGATACTCAGAACTATCGGGATTGTACTTAGTATATTTCCATGTATCACCTTCTTTTTTTATTTCAGATACATATATAACGCCATTCTCAAAATCAACATCCGATCCTTCATAATCCTTATCTTTAGCCTTTATTATGTAGTTGAAGTACTTCGTTTGCTCCTGATTATTACCGTCAATATAGGTGACCTTAACATGATTATTTCTACCGTTATCACCTACGCCACTTTCCCATTTGTGTATTCCGGCATCTTTATACTTGCCTATCTTGTCATTGCCTTCATTATCTTTAGTGATAACAGCTGTTTTTTCAGGTTTACTATTTGGATCTCCTTTAATTCCAGCTTCAAAAACAATATTTGTGGCTCCTTCATCTTCCAATTTATATGTGACTAATTGTTCAAGCAATTCGCGACCGAGATAAAATGTATCATTTCCTATTCCTTGAGTTTTGTTAACTTTATTATTGTTCAACTCGGAAGCTTTAGCTGCACTTTGTTCAACATCCAATTTGCCGTTTTCATCAAAAGTAGCAGTCTTTACCTCATCATTGAAATATCTGAGCATAAGTGCATAATACTGATCGCGCATTTTTTCGAGCTTTTCAGCTTTCTTCTGTGCGTCCTCAAGGTATTTGCTAGCTTCCTGAGAATACTTAACGGCTTCACCAATCTGCTCCTCAATTTTATCCAAAGCTTCTTTTGCAGCCGCATACTCTGTTTCTGCTTCAGTAAGCTTTTCTGTAGAATTTGCGAACTTACTGTTGGCCGCACTGAGATATTCTCCGGCTTTTGCTAAATGCTCTTTTGCCTTATCCTCATTGCCGTTTTTGCTTTCCTCAATCGCTTTTTGTATTTCACCCATACCGGACTGATAAACGCCCTGAACACTTCTGTTATCATCACCATACTGTCCTGATAACTGCAATTGAGCGCTACCTGTTTCTACACTGGGGTTTCCATCTGCATCTGTTATTAACTGCTCTTCCTCATCCCTTGCTACATCATACTGTAATCTATCCGCTTTAGCTTTATCTTTTGTATCACTTTCTAAATATTCGGATTTCAATGACTCATCAAGCGCTTTCAGATTCTGATCAGCCACATCGCTTTCAACAAGAACAACTACTAAGCCTTCTTCATTCACTTCTATCTTGTTTAATTCAGCTTCAGCGTTATCAAGGTCCTTTATTACAGCCTGATCCAACTGAGATTCCTCATTTGTGCCCTCAAAATGTTGTTCAACTTCATCCTCGGCTTTGTCAACTGCATTGATAGCATCTTCAATTGTTACCGCCTGTTCAGTATTCTCTGTTGCACCAGTACCTGCCGCCAATGATCCGACCGGTACTGATGTAATTGCCATCATTGCTGACATTGCAATAGCAATACCTTTTAATACTTTGTTATTCACGATCTGTTTTTTCATTGTTTCCCTCCTACCAAATGAAAGCTCCCTAATTCTTTCAATGGCCATTCATCTTACAATTATTTATCGGTTTTTCTACGTTTACATATTAGCACAAAATGTGTAACAAAAATAAAATTCGTGCACGAAATGCAGAAATTCGTGCACGAAATGCAATTTTAACCTGTTTTAACTTGTTTTTACAGCTTTTTAACCATCGAAATCCAGCTATAGATTTTTCATCTGTTCCTGGATCTCATTGTCCTTCTTTCGCTCTTCATACATAGATACCGCAGTAGCTGTGACTATAGCTATCAGAATAAACCACCAAGATGCATTTGAGTTCTTTTCAATCGGTTCAGGTGCCAGAGGTACCTCTTCATCTTCGATCGTGACTACTTTGGCATTATCTGTTTCACTGCTTGTGCTCTGAGTCGTCTCAGTCTGAGCCGCATATGTAGCTACGGGAGTTGTAACAGTTAATAACATAGCTGCCATGAATATGGCAAATGCTTTAGGTATTCTGTTTTTATGTATTCTATCTCTGATCATACCATTCGCCGTTTTCATTCTCGGCCCCTTAAAAGGGGGTTGTGAGATCCCTGCAATATTGCAGGGACCTCTTTGTATAGTATCAGATCGTGTAAAGCTTATTAATCCAGATAAATCTTAGTTTTTCCTAATCTGCTGCTTAGCCTCAGCCTTTTTCTTGTAGTTCTGGTACATAGCTGTTGCTGTTGCTACTCCAAATAATGCTACTAAGATCAACCACCACAAGCTATTAAACTCAATTCCATCTTCCACATTGGGCATTGCTGTAAGAGGTGTACTGTTTTCACCGATGTTCTTTGATGGATTGTTATTCTTATTATCTTCTACTTTGGTATCCTTGATATCTGAACCATCCGACAAAGCCATTTGATTGTTATCAATGCTTACACTGCCGTTTGCATCCTGAGCATTCAGATTTGCACCGTTAGTTGTTGTCCTGTTAGTTGTTGTCGTCTGAGTTCCAGTCGTTGAATTTGAGCTAGCTACTGTTGTTATAACATCACCTTCATTTGTTGATGATGAAGTAGATTCATTGTTGTTACCGCTATCTGTTGAATCATCACTTGTCGTTTCTGTATTGTCTTCACTTACGGGCTGGATTCTTTTTGCCATTTCAGATGCGGCTTTCGCAACACGTTCTGCTTCTTGTGCATAATCCTGAGCTTTCTTCAGCTTATCCTGTGCGTCCTTATTATCTTGTTGTGCATCTTCATATGCCTTACGAGCATCTTCTAACTGTTTTGAAGCATACTGTAATGCAGTTAATAAGCTAGCATTCTTCTCAAGATCAAGCTTTTCACCATGCTTAATTCCTGTTGTCTGGATCAATTCAGGTATTTCAAAATCATCTTTATTACTGATCTTTGAATACTCTTTGATCTGTCCATTCTTATCAAGTCTGCCGCTAACAGTCTCGTTGTCTTTAAGACCAGAAAGGTAGGTGTTCAGGTTATCGCTTTCAGGTGTGTTATTATATGTATTATCATATTCGTCAAACTTATCATACGTTTTGCCTAAATTAGCATACGCTTGCTTAGCATCGTTAAGGTTATTCTGAGCTACAACAAATGCATCTTTTGCAGCCTTTTCTCTCTCCTGAGCACTTTTAGCTCTTTCAGCTGCTGCTTTTGCATTTTCCTTAGCTGTATTTGCAGCTGTTACCGCAGCTTCTGCATCTGCCTTTGCCTTTTCAATTTTTATCTGAGCATATGTTGCGCGAAACTCTGAAGCCTCAGCAGCATCAACACATATTACAACGCATTTCTCATTTACTCTTTCTACGAGATAAGTACGGTTATAGCCGTCATTGAAAACATGCTTAAGACCATATTTATCTTCTATTGCATTTTCATTGTAACCGTTTGTTCCAGGGAATAGTGTTGTAATAATGTGCGGGAAGCCTCTACTAATCTCGTTATAAGCTGTCGCATCTTTATCAATTCCCACATAGGATTTATCTGTCTTTGGATTGGTACCCGGGCCGTAATCTGCTTTGATCTTTGCTATAAGATCAGCATATTGAGGGTTCTTCTCAAGCGCCTCAAAATCTCCACTGTCAAGAACGATAGCATTCGCATTTGTTATAGCAAAGCTGTTAACATTATTTACTTTCTCTTCGCTGCTTGCGATAAGTGTTTTCTGATCTTTAACAGCCTTATCAGCCTGTGAGATTAAGTTGCTTGCATTCGTTTTAGCTGTCTGAGCATTTGTTTTAGCTGAATTTGCAGCACTTATCTCGCCAGCTAATCTGCTCTGAGTTGCCTTAGCTGTAGCCAAAAGGCCATCACTGCCAGTCAAGGAATCATAGCGGTCTATAACAAGCTGGGCAGCCGCCAAGTTCGCTCTTGCGTCATTCAGCTCTCTCTCTGTGTATTTAACCCACACATCGCTTTTGAATAATCTTGGCTTCCAATATCCTCCATCATTTATCATTTTTTCATATTTTGCTTTATCTTCCCTTGCATTATATATCTTTGAATGATAGAACAAGCCGGAGTCTTCAAAATCATTTATTTCCTTCTGATATTCTTTAACCGCCTTATCTGCATTTGACTTCTGAGCAACGAGGCCGTTTTCACCATTAAGAATTCCATCTTTTTCTGCTATGATTTCATTCTGCTGATTTATTATTTCGTTCTGTTCTCTGGTTACGGTCTGAAGATTTGACTGCAACTCAGGAAGTGTTTGCTCCTTAGCAGTCTTCAGATCACTTTCAAGATCAGCAAAAGTTTTGCCGGGTTCTCCGTATCCCAAAAGTTTCATAACGCTGTCTTTAGTAGTAGAAACTGCTGTTTGAGAGATTTTAACCTGTTCGTCAATACTATCTGACGATATTTTTGCATCTGATGCCTTCTGAGCTGCTTCTTCAGCATACTCAGCCGCAGTCTTGCTTATTCCACTTGCCTCATTCAAAGCTGCCGTTGCTGTTTCCAGATCTTTCTGTGCATCTTCCAATGCTTTTTCCGCAGCATCAAGTTTTGCCTTTGCAGTAGCTCTTTTTCCGTCCTTGCCTTCTACATCATCGATTGCATTATTGGCATCTGTTATAGCCTGCTTTGCATCATTAATCTTTCCATCAGCAATACCTTTCTTCTCAAGGTAATCCTTCTCGTATGTTTTATATGAAGAATTACTGCTGTTTGCTTTATCTATTGCATCATTTGTTCCGTTTTCTTTGGTTATCTGAGTATTATAATCATCAATCAAGACATTCAGATCAGCAACCATTCCGCTACCATCTGTAGGATCTTTTATTGCCTTTACGGAGTCATTGTAAGCTTCTATTTCATTATTAAGATTCTTAACATCACCGTTCTCAAGGGTATCAGCATTAGACTTTGCCTTTGTATAAGCTCCGTTTTCTCCACTATATTCTTCTTTTGCCTTATCTAAAGCCTTACGTGCATCTTCAAGAGCTTTCTGCGCATCTTCATAGTTCTTTTTTGCTGCTGATTCTGCAAGTGCTGCTGTCTTTGCATATGCATCTGCGTTTGCTGCTGCCTGTTCAGCTGCCTGCGCCTCATCTGCTGCTTTTTTTGCATATTGCTGTGCTGCTGCAACATCATGACTGCCATTGTCAACCAGTCTTTTTACTCCATAATAATTATCCCATGTGTTTGATAAAGATGTATTTGCCTGATCTCTTTCCTTTTCAGCTTCTGCTTTAGCCTGTGCTGCGGCATTTGCGTTGAGCTGTGCAGCCTCACCTAAAGTACGACCTGTGGGCTTTCCATCCTCATCAGTTTCTTTTAAAGCCTCCTGAATATTTGTGCAGATATCGCTTATCTTTTCTAATGCATCATCATCGGCTTTTTGATATGAAGCTTCAACGGCTTTAATCTGAACCTGTACTTCATTAATTTTTCCCGTTGTTGTGTCTGTACCTTTTAATATATCCTTTTCAGCATTAACACTACTTAATGCTGTATTAATCTCAGTAATCTTATCATCCACTTTGCCTTTGGCAGCTTCAGCATTTGCTATCTCACTAACAGCATTTTTTGTGTCAGTCAATGCAGTATTCGCCTTACCTTCAAGCGTTTCAGCCTTGTCCTTATCACCTATAACATCATTAACTGTCTGCACTGCTGTATCGGCAGCTGATATAGCTTCATCTGCATCTTTTGCCTTGACGTTTGCTGTGCTGATTGCTGTATCAGCATTGCTAATTGCTGTGTTTGCATCTGCAAGCGCCTTAGAAACGTTACCATTCTGTTCAAGAGTTTTTGCTGCCTCTTCAGCAAGTTTTGCAATTTCAGCTGCATTGTCTGCTGCTTTTGAAGCATTTGTTGCTGCTTTTTGAGCTTCAGTTGATGCCGTCTTAGCTGAGCCTGCTGCTGTTACAGCTGTTGAAGCTGCTGTCTCCGCTGTTGTCGCAGCATTAACCGCTGTTTTAGCTGTATTTAAATTCTGCTTGCTCGCATCATTAAGATTTCCCGAATGATTCTGTTCTAGGTCCTCGATTATAACATTTACACTATTAGGTTCTTCTGCCAATGCAGAAACCGGAACACTTCCAACTGTAATAAAAGTTGCTATCGCAAGTGCCATAGCTCGTGATACTTTTTTGTTTCTTGTACTCTTTCTCATCTTTTTCTCCCTTAGAATTGAATCTGATACCTGTAACCGTCTGGTCCTGTTTCGTCTGTCTGTTGTGATGGGCCTTCAAAAAATAAAAGCCACATCACCAACAGATGACAGGGCTCAGATGTTGCGGGCGTTCCCTTTTGTTATTCTTCTTGCACTTTTTTCCAAACGGTGTTTTTGACTACGCTGTTAACTTATCACAAAAATCATATTCAAAACGAAATATTGCACGAAATGCAGAAATTCGAGCACGAAATGCAGACGCCATAAAAGAAGACTGCTGTTTTTGAGTTTTCTTTGTGCAATATTACCAAAAGAAGGGCGCGTTCGTGATAACCATTAGTTATCGCTCGTTTTTAATTTATACATGTATGAGGATATCGGGGGGCGGTTTGGCGGATATTTAAAGTATATAAATGTAAAAAACATGCGTATTCCTCATATTTTATTGATCAGACAACGTGACTATAATTGCGTTATGGCTAATATAAATATAAGATCACAGACACTAAACATGACCGAGGGTAATCCCACCGGACTCATCATACGTTTTGCCATCCCGATGCTTATCGGCAACATCTTCCAGCAGCTGTATAACCTGGTGGATTCTGTTATCGTGGGAAGATATGTCGGAAGCAGTGCTCTTGCCAGCGTCGGTGCAACAGGCTCCGTTACCTTCCTGTTCTTTGCTCTTTGCAACGGTGTCGGCAGCGGCGGCGGCATAGTAACATCACAGTATTTCGGCAAAGGTGATGACAAGAGTGTACGTGATTGTATATCAAATACAGCCTATATAATGTTTGGCATGTCGTTTGTGATCGGCATACTTGCATTTGTCTTCTCCGGATCGGTGCTTGCAGCTATGGATACTCCGTCGGATATATTAGCCGATGCGACTTCTTATCTTAAGCTGCAGTGCATTGGTCTGATCTTTGTGGCACTGTACAACTATGCTTCTTCCATGTTAAGAGCACTCGGAGATTCAAAGACGCCTTTATATTTTCTAGTCTTCTCCTGCATCTTAAATACAGGCCTTGATCTTTTGTTTGTAATAAACTTTAAAATGGGAGTTACAGGTGCTGCTGTAGCTACGGTGATCTCACAGCTTGTATCCGGAGCAGCATGTCTTACATTTGCCATAAGGAAGAATGAGTACTTTACCTTATCAAAGGAAAACCTTAAGCCTAACAGACATATCATATATCAGTCAGTAAGAATCGGTGTTCCGCTCTCAATGCAGTTTTCTCTCATAGCGATCAGCTGTATGGTACTCCAGAGTGTTGTAAACGGTTTCGGTCCGATAGCAGTCGCAGCATTTACGGCGACGAGCCGTATAGAGCAGCTCATCCATCAGCCCTATCAGACTCTCGGAGCTTCTCTTTCCACCTACTGCGGACAGAACTTCGGAGCTAAAAAGCTTGACAGGGTGATAATGGGATTTAAAAAGAGCATGATCATGATGTTTGTCTTCTCTCTTTTAATGCTTCCCGTTATGCAGTTGTTCGGTGAATCGATAGTAAGGATATTTGTTGAAGACGGTGCCGTTATTGCAATGGGTGCAAGAGCTTTAAGGATTACAAGTCTCTTCTATGTATGTCTCGGCACCATATATACGGTAAGAGGAGTGCTTAACGGTGTCGGTGATGCGATATTCTCATTTGTAAACGGAGTTGTCGAGGTCGTATGCAGACTTATCTTCCCTGCTCTTATGACAGCCTCAGCCTTTATCGGTTTATGGGGTATATGGTATTCGGTCGGTGTCACATGGTTTTTAAGCGGCCTGACAGCATATATGAGATATGCAAGTTATAAGAAAAAGCATCTGATAACAGAACCTGAAATGGAAAACAACATAGCAGGCAATGATCACTGCCTGCAGGTATAAATAACAATAGCGCCCCAAAGGGCGCTATTTTATTATCTGATCCAATGATCTTATTTTTCTGAAACTATGCACATTATATCGTTGCTTCTTTGTATAAAGCGTGTCATTGCCTCGGGAGCAAGAGGAGCATGCTGAAGCTTTGCAAGATCGTAGAGCTGTTCACAGATGAGCTTTGTATTCTCTCCGTCACTGTGCTCCAGGATATACTTAACGAGCGGATGACCTGCGTTTAATACAAGGGTCTCTCCTTCACCGTCCATGCCCGGCATATTCATGCCGCCCATGCCGTACATTTTCATCATATCCTGCATACGGCGTGTCTCTTCAGAGAGAGTGATCATTGAAGATATCTTCTTATTCTTAAGCTTCTCAACCTTAACAGTTATCTTTTCGTTCTTTAAAGCCTTCTTGAATATCTTGTCAAGATCCTTGGCCTGTGCATCCATCTCCTCACGGGCCTTCTTGCTGGTCTTTCCGAGGAACTCATCGGTAAGGTCCGCATCTATTCTCATGAACTTGATGCCTTCGTTCTTTGACTCAAGCTGAGATACGAAAGGCTGATCAATGTTGTGAGTCAAAATAACGGCATTCTTCTTAGCCTGCTTGAACATGTTTATGTACTGGCTCTGCTGCTGCTCGTCAGTTACATAGTAGATGATCTTGTCCTTCTTTTCGTCCGCTGTATCCTCTTCTTGAGACTCAGCCTCGGCTTCCTCTACGGAATCGGCTACATCATCCGCAGCATCATTTGCATCTTTATTCTCGTCTTCCTCGTCCTCGGTATCAATGGGCTTTGTCTCAAGACACTCGGGAAGTGTCATGTACTTTCCGTCAAGATCCTTGAACAGGATGTAGTCATTCATCTTCTCGCAGAACTTGTCATCCTTTAAGCAGCCGAACTTGATGAACGGAGAGATATCCTCCCAGTACTTCTCGTACTCTTCCTTTTCTGTCTTGCACATGCCGGCCAACTTGTCGGCAACCTTCTTTGTGATGTATTCACTGATCTTTTTAACGAATCCGTCATTCTGAAGTGCAGAACGCGATACGTTAAGAGGAAGATCAGGACAGTCTATAACGCCCTTAAGTAACATCAAGAATTCAGGGATGACTTCCTTTATATTGTCGGCGATGAATACCTGGTTGTTGTAAAGCTTTATCGTTCCCTCGATTGATTCATACTCCATGTTGATCTTAGGGAAGTAGAGGATACCCTTTAAGTTGAAAGGATAGTCCATATTTAAATGTATCCAGAACAGAGGCTCCTTGTAATCCTGGAATACCTTTCTGTAAAAGTCGATGTAATCCTCTTTCTTGCAGTCATTGGGATGGCGTGTCCATAAGGGATTTGTCTCATTTAACAGTTCGGGACGCTTCTTTATCTTAAGCTTGATCGGATCGCCGTCCTTTTCGGGAACGATAGTCTCAACTATCTCATCACTGTCAAGCTGTTCATCCTTATTGATAGTCTGAGTGCTGTCATCTCCTGCCTTTGAAAGATAAATCTCAGTAGGCATGAATGAGCAGTACTTCTTTATTACTTCTCTTGCCTCGTATTCGTTGCAGAATTTCAGTACGTCTTCATTTAAGAAGAGTGTGATCTGGGTTCCGACCTCGGTCCTGTCACCCTCATCCATTGAAAATTCCGTTCCTCCGTCGCATTCCCAGTGAACGGGCTTAGCATCCTTCTTATATGAAAGAGTATCGATGTGAACTTCATCGGCTACCATGAATGCTGAATAGAATCCGAGTCCGAAATGACCTATTATCTGATCATCTCCTGCCTTGTCCTTGTATTTCTCGATGAAATCGGTCGCGCCAGAGAATGCTATCTGGTTGATGTACTCCTCAACCTCATCCATAGTCATACCGATACCGTTATCTATAACCTTGATGGTCTTTTGTGCGGGATCGACGATGACATCTATCCTTGCCTTGTATCCGTCGGGAAGCGTATATTCACCCATCATATCAAGCTTTTTGAGCTTTGTGATGGCATCACATCCGTTGGATATGAGCTCTCTGTAGAAAATGTCGTGATCACTGTATAACCACTTCTTGATTATAGGAAAAATATTTTCGCTGTTGATAGACAAACTGCCGTGTTTCTCTGCCATGTTTATCACTGTCCTTTCAAATATATTTTTTTGACCAAATATTAGTTTAGTCTCCCTTATTGGTAAAATCAAGACAAAATTAGCACTCATTGTTCACGAGTGCTAACGATGTGTTTCAAACCCTTGTTTTTACTGGGTTTTCGCGATTATAAAATTTTTATAAACTCTAATAATTCTCCTCAAAAACCTTGATGAAATCCTCACCCTGCGCGTCTATATCTGGTATGAATCTTACGCTTTCCCAGAGTTCTTCATTCATCTTCTTGGTCAGTGATGCTGCAAAGCTCTCGTATTCTCCGTTAAACGCTTCCTGTTTTCTGAGCTCCACTATCTTAAGCTTGTTGGTGTCGGTTACCTCTCTGTTAAATGTGGATATACACTTGATGATATGATATCCGTAATCGGTCTCCACGACATCGCTTATCTCTCCGCCGGAAAGTTCAAATGCTGCGACTTCGAATGCTGTATCCATCTCACCCTTGCCAAAAGATATGGTGATCTCATCCGCGTCGGAATATTCCTCAGCAAGAGATTCAAACTCCTCTCCGTCAAGTAATCTTTCCCTTATGGACTGAGCTAGCTGCTTTGCGCTGTTCTTGTGTGCACTGTCATAGCTTACCTTGGCACCGTCATCGTCATAGCTGTATGTCTTTATCAGTATGTGCTGAACAGTTATAGTACGCGCCTCATCATCGCTTATCTCTGGATTGACATCCTTGATGATGCTCTCATAGAGCTTCTGGGACAGGGCATACTCCTCATAAAGATCACGTACGGTATCCCTTTTTATGCCCATAGCCTCTATCTCATCCTTTGAAAGAGACGAGTAATAGATATCGGTAATCTTGTCGACTGACTTTTTCTCATCATCGGTAAGTTCGATCCCGCGTTGCTTTGCCATGAGGCTGACAGCCTTGACCTGTGATATCCTGGCAAGTGCTATCTCCTTTACATTATCCTCTAAGCTCACTCCGTCGATACGGGTATTCCATATCTCATCACCGTATACTTTCTCATATTGCTTTTGAAGGTTGGTGATATAGAGCATGACCTCGGGAAGCGTACATGTGGCATCTCCGATCTTAAAGACCTCGTCCTCACCAAAGCCCGTCGTGATGACGATGTGCTTTTGCTGATCGTCTGGTCCGCAGGCGCACATTATTGAATTGACAAACAGCATACATGTAAGGAGCATGTATGCTGTTGCTTTTTTAATGATTCTTTTCAGGTTCTTCATTTCCTGTTCTTGTTCTTTAATTCAAGCTGTCTAAGCTTAAGGTTCGTGTTATAGAAATCCTTCACGCTGCATCCGGCTCTTCCGCCACCTGCACAGGCGCAGGCACATGCACAGGCACACGCACATGAGCTGTGAGCGCAGCTGTGGCCGCCGCCTCTGCTTGATCCAGAATATGAGCTTGAGGATCTTGTCACTGTTACCTTGGGTCTTGTGGTATTTACCCTTATATATACATTCGGGCTAGTTCCGTAATGATAGAGTCCGGTATTCTTTAGCTTTCTGATTTCCTTGTCCTTTTGAGCCTCGCTCTCTTTTATGACTTCCTTTTTCTTTATCATGCTGGCTCCGCAGAATTCACATGTCTCCCTCTGACCGTTTCTGGGAGCTCCGCAGTGAGGACATGAATCATGATAGGTGATCATCTCACGAGTTATCACCTTCTTGCCGTACTTGAATCCTCTTGCCTGGTCATATGCATTCTTTACCGCATATGCTATTATCAAAAACGGTACGAGCATGGGAATGAACATGACAAAAATCCCGATGATCACATAGATCACTTCACTGGGGCCGTTTCCTTCAACAGGTTCGGTCTCGGTAAACGTCTTGCTCATGTCAAAACCGAATGCGTCATTCGGATAGGTTACGCTCACCCTGAATTTCTGACGCTTGTCAAGAGAAGTATTCCATACAATGTATGAATCCTCGCTTGAAGCTGCGGGAGTGAATTCATAAACCTTGTCAGCATTCCATCTGATGATGAGTTCATCAACATCTATCTCGTCAAACCATCCGGGAGTGAATTCATAAACGGTATATCCCTCAGTAAGCTTGTTTATCTCATACATGTAATCCTGAGTGAGCGAATAATCAAAGCTTATCACTTCACCTTCATAATAAGCCTTGTCAAACGTGATCTTTGCAAGGACATCACCGCCGCTTCTGCTGAGCGCAATCTTTTTGATATTGTCACTTTCTGCAGTAAGATTCTCGCAGTGTGAGTTCGGGATACCTATCTCGACCCATGTGACAGGTCCCAGATCTCCGCCCGACTGCAGGACCTTCCAGTCGATGTGATAATGCATGTCAAGAGTCGCATCATCATTGACATCGACAGTTATAGTATAGTTAAGTATCTCATCTGTAGGTCCGTATGCATACGAACCGTCAGATAAAGATGCAAATGATATGATGAATACAATTAAAGCTGCAAATAAAACCGCCAGTCTCTTACGCATGTTCCACCTCCTTGTCAGGAGTGTCTACGCTGCGGACAGGCTTTCTTAACGGACACAGTCCGAGCTGCTTTGCGGAGTAGTCTCTTCTTTCCCTGCAAATGTCAGAATTCCACATCTTCTCCCATTCATCAGTCAGCATGTTTCCGATAGCGGGATCAGAAAGCCAGCTCTGACACGGTACAAGATTGCCCATCGGTGTTACCGCCATGTTGCTTAGGCACGCTCCGCAGCTGGGTGTCTGGATTCCGAGTTCTTCACAGAACTCATCCTCAACCCATCCGGGAGAAGTAAAGCTTATCTCCATGCCGTTTGCATAGCAGTAATCAACAGCATCCTTGAGTATCTTTTTTATCTCATCTTCAGTAAGCTGAAGCTTTTCAGAATCAGCAAGCGCTGCGTTGCCCGTGGTGATAAGGCCCGAGCATGTAACATATAAAACGCCTTTGTCATGCAAGAACTCAAGAGTCTTTACATAGTCTTTGTTGAGTGTGCACAGAGGTGTGTTTATGCTGATGTTAAGTCCAGTGCTAAGTGCATTGTCTATACCCGCAACGGTATCCTTGTATCTGTCTGCACCTACAAGCTTGTTGTGTATCTCTTCGTCTGCTGAATAGAATGTTATCTGCATGCTGTCAAGAGATGCGTTTTTAAGTTTTTCGCAATACTCTTTCGACAGTTTTATTCCGTTGGTATTAAGACGTGTGATAAACCATCTCGAATAATCGATCAGCTCAATAAGATCGTCTCTCATTGTAGGTTCGCCGCCGGTGAATGTGATCTGGGGGATTCCTGCAGCACGACACTTGTCTATAATCTTTTTCCAGTCATCGGTTGCGATCTCAACTTCCTCAGCCATATGCTGGCCTGCGGCGTAGCAGTGTACACACTGCTGATTGCAGTGCCACTTTCCGCCCTTGCTCATGGAGCTCACCAAAAGATCCATCCTGTGAGGTGCTCTCATGTAGAGTGCATACTCTCCAAGGCTGATATAGTCTATCGGGATATCGCTCTTTTCTCCGTATGCAACCTGCTTGAATGAATTCATCATGTCATAAAGATCGCCCTTTATGATCTTTTTGCTCACAAAGGGATAGATCTTTTTTACTGCCTTGCAGGTGTTGTCGACCATAAGAGAGACCTCTTCATCGGTAACTTCCCTGCCGCTGTATTTGTTCACTTCCTTAATGAATTCACACAGTATGATGGACCATGCAACGTTGACGGGAATTACATCCTGACCGTTTATGATAACGATACTGGCTTCAACGTCGTCTCCGTCACACAGGGGAGGGATCATATGTATCCTTACCACACCCGGTCCTTCGGGATTTAGCGTGGTATGAAGAGTCTCCCCGAAATTCTCTTTGGCATATCTTTTGATTCTCTTGCTTACACTCATTTTTGTCAGTTGCAGGCATGGTGCTCACCGGTGTCGTGCCTGCGTCAATCACCGATGAAGTCTGAAAGCATGTGTTCAGACTTAACCTATGGCATATCCTACTTCAAATGCTTCAATGTTCTTTGCAACAGTCTTGGGAGGAACGGTAGTCTCTATTACCTTGATCCACTCCTCTTTTGCAAATGACATATGCTTGGCTGCGGCACCGAGAACTATTACGTTGAACGATCTGGGAGAGCCTATCTCCTTGCTCTTTGCTGTAGCATCAACCACAAGAGTCTTTCTTGCCGCCTTAAGCGTATCTATTATTCCTTCAGGATATGTAGCCTGACCTGTTACTACAGTGATCGGATCCATGCGAAGATCATTTACTATTATGACTCCGTCCTTTTTTACAAAGTGAAGATAACGCATAGCCTCAAGCTTCTCGAATGCGATAAGGACATCAACCTGTCCCTCCTCGACTATGGGCTCTGCTACCTTCTCGCCGTATCTTACATATGTGACAACGCTTCCTCCGCGCTGTGCCATGCCGTGAACTTCTGAAAGCTTAACATCATATCCGGCATTTGTAGCCATCTTTCCGAGTATTCGGCTGGTAAGGAGGGTTCCCTGACCGCCGACTCCAACTATCATTATATTTGTCGTTGCCATTATTTTGCCTCCTTTGCTATAGCGCCGAACTTGCAAAGCTGCATGCACAGTCCGCAGGCATTGCACATTGTTTCGTCTATGCTTATCGTTCCGTCTGCATTTTTAGTGAGTGCAGGGCATCCCGGCTTCAGGCAGGCTCCGCACTTCTTGCACTTCTCAGGTATCGGAACGCACTTATCGGGGAATACATTGCTCTTTAAGAGTACGCAGGGCGACTTGGTTATGATTACTGAAACCTCGTCTCTTGCCACTTCTCTCTTTATTGTCTCCTCAAGGAGAGGAAGATCGAATGCATTTACCTCATAAACATGATTTACACCAAGGCTCTTGCAAAGCTCTGAAAGATTAACGGCATATGTGGGATCACCCATCAGAGTCTTACCTGTTGCGGCATGATCCTGATGGCCTGTCATACCTGTTATTGAGTTATCAAGGATGATCACTGTTCCCGTTGCCTGGTTATATACCATGTTCATAAGTGAGTTAACACCTGTATGAAGGAATGTTGAATCACCGATCACAGCAACCCAGTTCTTTACATATTCCTTGCCCTTTGCCTTTTCCATTCCGTGAAGGCTTGAGATGCTAGAACCCATACAGATACATGTATCAACAACACTTAAAGGAGCAAGTGTACCGAGTGTGTAGCATCCGATATCTCCAGCACCGTGTATCTTTAACTTGTTGAGTACCGAATAAACACTTCTGTGAGGACATCCGGGGCAGAGGATTGGAGGACGTGCAGGCACTTCCTTCTTTGCATCGAGTGCAAGATCTGCGCCGAGAAGTTTTTCTCGTAACATATTTGCGGAATATTCTCCCTGGCGTGTGAACAGTTCCTTGCCTTCGCACTTGATTCCCCAGCTTTTTACCTGCTCTTCGATAACGGGCTCGAGCTCTTCAAAGATGATCAGTCTGTCAACCTTTGAAGCAAACTCCTCAATGAGTGACTTCGGAAGAGGATTTACAAGACCGAGCTTGAGTACGCTAGCCTCAGGGAATACCTCTCTTACGTACTGATACTCAATACCGGTAGTGATAAAGCCAAGCTTTGTATCACCCATCTCTGTTTTATTGATAGGCATGTCTGCTCCGTCAGCAGCCATGTCGTTTAATCTCTTCTCAACATGTACATGACGCTTGATAGCCATTGCAGGCATCATTACGTTCTTCTGTACATTCTTTACATACTCTATATCAGTAGGCTCGCATCTTTCCTCAAGAGTTACGATACCCTGGCTGTGTGCAAGACGTGTGGTTGTCCTTAAGATGACCGGTGTGTCATACTTCTCTGACAGCTCGAATGCATACTTCATGAAGTCCTTTGCTTCCTGGGAATCGGAAGGCTCAACTACGGGAACCATGCTGGCACGTCCTATCATACGTGTATCCTGCTCATTCTGTGAGCTGTACATTCCGGGATCATCGGCAACTACTATTACCATTCCTCCTGATACGCCTATATAGCTCATTGTATAAAGCGGATCGCTGGCTACGTTTAAGCCTACATGCTTCATGCATGCCATGCTCCTAACGCCTGCAAGTGATGCTCCGCTTGCCACTTCAACAGCCACCTTCTCATTGGGTGACCATTCACAATAGATCTCCTTATACTGTACGAGATTCTCACTTATCTCAGTACTGGGTGTGCCGGGATATGCAGCCGATACCTTCACGCCCGCTTCATAAGCGCCTCTTGCTATCGCTTCGTTGCCCAGCATTATCTTCTGTTCTGCCATAACACTTCTCCTTTATTTGGTACTATACGCTAAATAGATATTGTAGCATATTGTTAAAAAAAAATGAAGAGAGTCTCCTCTCTTCATCACTCACCGTATACAGACTCAACAAGACTCTCGCAGTATTGTCTGGAAAAGCTGCTGTCCTGTTTTATGATCTCGTTTTTTGCAGCTAACTCATCACTGTATTCTTCCAGAGGATAAACGGTCACATTCTCATCTCCGCTTTCTACATGACATACATAGTTTCTGACTAAACACTCATCTACCGATACGCTGCCGTCACTTTTACGGCTTATCGTTATATCGGCCATTGCGCCGACCATTCTGTTTGCCACTCCTTTTCCTGTCCCAGATGTCCAGTTTACGAAGTTTCCGAGTGAATAATATACAGGCACATCTTCGTACATGACAAGAGGCTCTATCACATGCGGATGAGTTCCTATGACAGCATCCGCTCCATGTTCAATAAAGAGCTTTGCCCATTTTTCCTGCTCGCCGCTATACCCCAGGTTGTATTCCACTCCCCAGTGAGGACATACTATCGTAAAGTCCGCCGTTTCTTCGGCAAGATCAAGCTGCGTTATCACTCTCTCCTTATCAAGCATGCTCACTGCATAGGGCATGTCCGAGGGAGGTGCTATCCCGTTTGTTCCGTATGTGTAGTTAAGTATCGCTATCCTTATCCCGTTTTTTTCTATAACAGGTATGGAGTCATACGAGGCATCAGCCTCGTTATCATATATACCTGTAACTACGATGTCGGGATGGTTTGTTCTCCAGTAATCAAGACAGTTTAATATGCCTTTCTTTCCCTTATCGAGTGCGTGATTTGTTGCATGACAGATAACATCAAATCCTGCATTGCATAAAGCATCACCTATCTCATATGGAGCATTAAAGGCAGGATAGCCCGATACTTTCAGATTCTCTCCGCCGATTATGACTTCCTGGTTTGCTATAGCTATATCAGCCGAGCTGATCTTATCCTTGCTGTTATCAAATATGAAATCAAAGTCATATATACCGGTCTCATCGTTTTTTGCGGCTTCCTCAACAGGTGTATGAAGCAGGATGTCGCCGACCATTATTATATTGACAGTCTGATCAGGCTCATTAACACTCTCTGTAACAACAGGGATCTCCAGTTCTTTGGCTTCCTCTTTTACGGGTTCTTTCACAGCTTCGGTTACGACCGCTTCAGCTGCAGGTTCTTCGTAAGCCTGCAAATTGTTTGCTTTTTCAATCCCGCAGGCTGATACTGTTGATATTAATAACAAAATGATAAAAGATCCTATCCGTTTCATAAATAAAATGATATCACATATAAATCTGTTACGGCAGTATGTTATTATGATCATGGGGAGATTTATACAGGGGTTTTCTTGATGAAAAAGCTTCTTTCTTTCATAAACAATCAAAAGACACTTGAGGACAAGTACTTCAGTGTCGTTATTCTGGTGGGTGTTGTTTTAGTCATATCTTCCGCCATAGTCACTTATGCCGAAAAGTTAAGCCCGGTCGCCAACATAGCAACACTCGCATCGGCGCTGATGCTGATCGGAGTCTTCTTTGTCGCCTACAGGCTTCATAAGATGGATCTGGCAAGGCTCATGCTGTGCTATATCTTAAACTGCTTTGTGATCCCCATGGCATTCTTTTTCTGCGGCGGCATCGATTCCGGTATGCCCCTTTACATGGTAGCGGGAGTATTTCTTCTAATTCCCGTATTAAAAGGCCCTCAGAGGATCATATGTCTTATCATATCCTTCCTTATCGATATCATCTGTATCATAGTTTCATATTTTTACATGCCGGGTGCAAAAGTAAGCTCTGTTCCCAAACCTGATATACTCACGCATCTGACTCTCGAAGCAAGATTCATAGATATGATCAATTCCCTGATCCTTATAGGGATGTATCTGATACTTACCACAGGTCTTATCATGAATGCGTATCAGAAGGAAAAAGAAGCTAGAGAAGCGCTTCTTGTAAAGCTCGAGAACCTCTCTAAAATTGATGAGCTTACAGGTCTGTATAACAGAAGAGAGCTGTTTAACTACCTTGAAAATACTCCTCTGTTTAAAGATGATCGCTTCTATATGATCATGATGGACATGGATCACTTTAAAAACCAGAACGATACCTACGGTCATTCGTTTGGCGACAGTGTCCTTAAGGCATTTGCGCTTGTCCTGAAAGAGACGATAAAGCATGAGGACGAGATCGTTGCCAGATACGGCGGCGAGGAGTTCATGATGATAATAAAGGCTGATTCTTTAGATCAGGCCTTTAAAAGGATAGACGATGCAAGAAAGACTTTTGAAGACATGAAATGGGATGTTGACAAAAACTTAAAGATAACATTCAGCGCAGGCCTCATACATGCAGCGGACTACAGCAATGTCACCGAAGCGATAAGTGCTGCAGACAAGCTTTTGTATCAGGCTAAAAAGAGCGGTCGAAACATGATAATGACAGCCCTGTGAATAGGAACATAAAAAGAACGCATGCAGTGCATGCGTTCTTTTTTCTTATCCTACAGATCGTAGTACATCGCAAACTCCATCGGATGAGGAAGCTTTGATATCATAGAGCTTGATTTTCTGTAGCGGCTTATCAGCTGTGAAAGGAGTCTTTCAGGGAATACGCCTCCCGCTGTCAGATAATCATGATCCTTTTCAAGAGCATCCAGCGCCTGATCCAGTGAAGTGGGAAGTCCTGTAAGCTTAGCCTTTTCTTCATCAGAAAGGTTATAGAGATTAAAGTCATAAGGCCCCCAGCCCTTCTTATGAGGATCTATCTTGTTCTTTATTCCGTCAAGTCCTGCCATGAGGATAGCTGCATATGCATAGTAAGGATTGCATGTGGCATCGGGGTTTCTAAGCTCGAATCTCTTCGTATCGGGTGTCTTTGCATATGCCGGTATACGTATAACGGCACTTCTGTTAGACATTGCATAACCTATGGTAACGGGAGCTTCAAATCCGGGAACGAGTCTCTTGTATGAATTTGTAGAAGG
>JAEEGI010001268.1_pt1 | contig 63673 bp, 52 predicted proteins | sample 8958751 | NCBI WGS metagenome assembly JAEEGI01 (sample SAMN16246545, study PRJNA631951) | gut metagenome | biome: gut microbiome; feature: rumen; material: KS-attached | host: Bos | place: Iran: Karaj | collected 2018-10
AAATACTACCGACGAGTACCACAGGAACAGATCTACGTCCACACCGACAAGCCTTACTACGTGCCAGGTGATACCGTTTGGTTCCGAGCCCATTTGGTGGATGCTGTCACGCATACGCCCATCAGTCGGTCGCGTTTTGTCTATGTGGAACTGCATGACCAACAGGCTGATACGCTCATGCAACGCATCATCGTAAAGTGCGATTCGGATGGCGTCTTTGCCAATGCCATCACTTTGCCTCGTGGAATGAAGGGTGGCTGTTACACCCTTGCAGCCTATACACAATGGATGCGTAACTTCCCTGCCGAAAGGTTCTTCTATAAGCAACTGGTGGTTGTTGGTACTACATCGCCGTCTGGCTTTCAGTCCGAAGCCGTCGGACTCCCAGTCCGAAGCCGTCGGACTCCCAGTCCGAAGCCGTCGGACTCGGAGCTGGAATTAGGACTAAGGAAAGGGCAACTGCTTATCCAATTGAACAAGCCTATCAGCGAGCCGCTCTCGTGCGTGCTCTACGGCAGTGGAAACCTCATCGTGGCGGACTATATGCCAGGCAAAGTATTGCGTATTGACAGCCAGTCGTTGCGTCCAGGAAACCTGAGCGTTGCGATGGTCAATCGTGAGACGGGCGATATCATTGCCGAGAGTCAGACGTTCATCGAGGGCAAGGACGCACTGGTTACCATCAGTGGCAAGGCACAAAGCGATAACGACCCGATGGAGTTGAACATCAGTATTGCTGATACTGGCGGCACACCCCTTAGTGGCAGTTTCTCGCTTTCAGTTACTGACTACGACGTGGTGAAGCCCGATACCCTGCAACCCACGATTGGCAAGTCTCTTTCTCAACAGCCAGCAGATTACTCGCTTGCCAATATGCTTAGAGGAATATACCCTCGCATCGACTATAGTTTCCAGACAGAACAGGTGATTACGGGTAGTGTGAAAGGCAGCCTGGGACAGCGTCTCAAGAAGCCCCACCTGTTAGTGGTCAACAATCAGACAGGACAGCAATGGGATTTCGAGCTGGGCGACAGCACGCGCTTTTCATTAGCTGTTGACAACCCTGAGGGCTCGGTGTTTACGTTGGAGGGTACACGGCGTAGTGGAAAGACATCCTTCGTAGAGTTGAAGATTGACTCGCTGACTTTTCCTAAGGTGACGTTGCCCCACTACCAGCTGACGTCATCGACTGTTGACCTCACTTCCTTCAAGACGCAGTCCCAGACGCAACAGATGTACAATCGAGAAAGCTATATCGAACTGCCTGAAGTGCTGAAGATCGGTAAAAAGCAGAAGCCGCTCAAAAACAACTTCATGGGCTTAGAGGCACCACGTGGCTATCAAGAGGGCGACCCTCGCATTGAACAAGCTGTCACGATGCAGCAGCTATTGACATCGTTAGGCATGCGTATTGTTTCTGATGAAAATGGTGAACAATACATAACGACACCCGACAACGCTGGAGTAAAGGTGTATATAGACAACTTTGTGGAGTCTGCAGAAGAACACGGCTATGTACTGAGTCTCCCACCTACCGACATCCGCTCCATCGAGTATTTCACACCTAATAGTCCCATCAACGGGTTCTATGGAGTGCGTCCCGTATCCTATTCGGGAAAGGTGCCTGGCGTGCTGTTCATCTTCATGAAAGATGGCTCAGAAATAGTCAGAGCAAGAGCGAAGGATCGTCTCTCCTTTGCCTCCGTACGACAGTTAGGCTACCGCTGGCCTGTCGAGTTCTATTCTCCGCAATACACGGACAAGAGTCAGAAGACGCGCCCTGACCATCGAACCACACTCTACTGGAATCCGAAGGTCACGACAGACATCAATGGTCATGCTCAGGTCCGCTTCTACGCCTCCGACATCTCCAAACGTTATTTGGTGACGCTGGAAGGTGTCAGCAACGACGGAACTGTCGTACGAAAACAAATGGTCATAGAATAAGTTAGCCCCCTCGTTTCCTAATACAAAAAAGCCAAAAGAAGCATGAGGTTTCTTTTGGCTTTTGGATTGTTGCTACTTGATGCGTCAGAACATCTGTCCAACAGCTCGAGCCTCGTCGCCCTCGAAAGTGAGGACATCGGTGACGGGTTCGTAACTCATGCGGGCAAACTGATGGAGCAGTATGGCGAGAAATGCTTTGTCGCGCGATGTGCAGACCTCTGCCATGTAGTTTCCGTTAACGATTGGCTTGGGACGGAAGTTGCCGATTGCCTGGACGAGTTTTTCACGATTTGTACTGAGAATGCGATTCAGCTGTTCGCCATCAGCGGGCGACATCTCGATGGTTTGGGCGTCGATAACGCTATTCGTAGGATTGTAAACAGCTGTAGTACGCAGTCCGAACAGGGATTTGCTGACGCTAATACGAGCATCAGCGCAGATGCTGTTCCACATCTGCAATTGTTTGATATTTGCCATTGTTGTCTTTTCTTTGTTAATGATGTTTGTTTCCCTCCTCTCATCGTTGCAAAGGGAAACACATCGCTAACAAAGAAGCCGCCTCAGCGCAATGACATAGTAAAGGCGCGAAGGCGCAGCAACTGTGCAGAGTCTGTCGACGCTGTAGCACCGTTGCCGTATCGGGCAATTAAAGGGTTTGCAAACATCGTCCTTAGCCCAACGCCCATGGTGTTTGCTGGGTTTGCCACCATGTGTTGGCAACAGGCGGGTGGGACGCGATGAGGCGACACGATGTGATGACGAGACTGAGCGGAAGGCGACTTCTACAGGACTCTGGGGCTCTTCGGCTACATGCTTCAGATAGCCGTCGTGCTGTTTGATTTGCTCCTCACTCTTCTGCTCGTCCTTAGCCGTAGTGCTTTGTGCCCTGACATCCTGTCCGGAGCCAAGGAAATCGCACAACAACGTAGCGACGAGGAAGAGACGAATCAGAAACCTGTTCATGCAGCCTTTTTCAATAACTGGCGGCAAAAATACGAAAAACTTTCGGAAACTCATTCGCTTTTTCTGAAAAAAGTAATAATCGAAGGCAAAATCGGTGGTTGATGACATTTAAGGTCGTCGTTAGTCTATAATATATAAAGGTATACGACAATGAAGAGACAGACGTTGACAACAATCTCATTTATTATTTGTTGTTTTTTATTTAGTCCCGTACAGGCGCAGCACCGCTTGTGGTACGACCAGCCCGCCCAAACATGGACGCAGGCACTGCCCATCGGTAATGGCGTAATGGGTGGAATGGTGTTTGGTACACCAGTCGTAGAGCATATCCAAATCAACGAGGAAACCATTTGGGCTGGACAACCGAATAACGTGGTGAACCCCAATGCAAAGGAGGCTCTGCCCGAGGTGCGAAGACTGATTTTCGAAGGCAAATATAAAGAAGCGCAGGATTTGGCTAATGCCAAGGTAATGCCCCGTGCCGTTGACAAGAACATGGGTATGCCCTATCAACCCTTTGGCGACCTGTATATCGCAATGCCTGGACATGCGAACTATCAGAACTATGAGCGTTGGTTGGATTTGGATAATGCACGAAGTGTGGTGCGCTATCAGGTAGACGGGGTGCAGTACGAACGCGAGACGATTGCCCCCTTGGGTGGTCACGAGGTCATTGCTATCCGCTTGACTGCCAGCGAGAAAGGCAAGATGACGTTTACAGCCAATATGACTACACCACACGAAAACCCACTTGTCGGTATGGATGGCAATGAGGCTACGCTGTTGGGCGTGTCGTCTAAGCACGAAGGTCTGAAAGGCAAGGTACGCTTTATGGGTCGTATGGCTGTGCAGACGAAAGGCGGTAAGGTCACTGGCTCGAATGGGAATATCAGCGTTGTGGGTGCTGATGAGGCTACATTGTATGTTACCGTAGGCACCAACGTAAAGAGTTATAAGGACATTACGGGCGACGAAGTCCAGCAGTCGAAGGAACGCCTGAGCGGAGCAATGGCCTTAGGCTATGAGGCGCTCAAGGCTCTGCACGAGAAGACCTATAAGCATTACTACAACCGCGTGACGCTTGACCTGGGGCCAGATTACTACGCCAAGGTGCCAACGAACAAACGCATCGAGCGTTTCGCCACTGTGCCCGACGGTTCTTTGACCGAGGGTCAAAGTGTGGCGTTGCAATCTCCCGAGGGTCCTGACAATCACCTTGTGGCCACCTACTTTCAGTTTGGACGTTACCTACTGATTTGCAGCAGTCAGCCAGATAACATGAATCCTGCCAATCTGCAGGGTATCTGGAACGACAAAATGTTCCCCTCATGGGATTCGAAATATACCACGAACATCAATCTCGAGATGAACTACTGGCCCTCGGAGGTCACGAATCTGACGGAGATGAACGAACCGTTGTTTAAACTGATTCGCGAAATCTACGAACAAGGCAAGGAAACGGCTCGCGAGATGTATGGCGCAGAGGGTTGGGTATTACACCACAACACAGACCAGTGGCGAATCACAGGTCCTGTGGATCGTGCCCAAACGGGACTGTGGCCTGTGGGTTCTGCCTGGCTCTGTCGCCATCTGTGGGAACACTATCTTTACACGCGTGACGAAGTTTTCCTTCGTCAATACTATCCCATCATGCTCGATGCAGCCCGCTTCTATACGCAGACGCTGCAGAAGCACCCAACGAAGGGTTGGCTCGTCGTTTGTCCAGGTGAGTCGCCAGAACATGGTGGCAAGGGCCGCCCCACACCGCTCGATGCAGGAGTCACAATGGACAATCAGATTATTACTGAGCTCTATACCAACGTCCTCGAAGCCGCAAAGGTATTGGGCTATGATAGTAATCATAATTCTCAACTCTCAATTCTCAATTCTCAATTAAAAGAACTTCCTCCCATGCAAATCGGTCGTTGGGGCCAACTACAGGAGTGGCTCGACGATTTGGACGACCCCAAGGACGACCATCGCCACTTCTCGCATCTTTACGGACTCTATCCTTCTTATCAGATATCTCCCACCCGCACCCCAAAGCTTTGGGAGGCTGCACGTAAGTCGCTTGAGGCTCGTGGTGACGTGTCGACAGGTTGGTCGATGGGTTGGAAGGTCTGTTCGTGGGCCCGTCTGTTGGATGGTGAACATGCCTATAAGCTCATCAAAGACCAACTGACGCTGACTGCCGATACCTTCTTGATTTTCGGCACCGTCAAACAACGAGGCGGCACCTATCCCAATATGTTCGACGCCCATCCTCCCTTCCAGATTGATGGCAACTTCGGTTGTACGGCTGGTATAGCCGAGATGTTGATGCAGAGTTACGACGGGTTTATCTATCTGTTACCCGCTCTGCCTAACGTTTGGAAAGACGGCAGAGTCAAGGGACTTGTGGCTCGCGGAGGCTTTGAGATTGACATCGATTGGAAAGACGGAAAACTGACAAAGGCTGTCATTCGTTCCAAGAACGGAGGTCCTTGTCTGCTCCGTTCAAACACCCCTCTCAAGGGTAAGGGTCTGAAAAAAGACAAGAAAGGCCTTTATGTCTTGAACACCAAGACTGGTGGAATCTACGAATTATATCACTAAACAAAAATACGATTATGAAGAACGGAAAAACTTGTTTTGGCGTGATTATCGGAACACGCGCCTATTTTAATTCAGAGTTGGCAAAGGATGTTCGTAAGCAACTGCTGAAAACCCTTGACGAGGGTGGTTATGAGTACATCATCCTGCCTGAGGATGCTACTCCTACAGGCAGTTCGAGCATCGAGACTCGCGAGGATGGATTGAAGGTCTCGAAGCAGTTCCGCGAGCATCGCGACGAAATTGACGGTATCATCGTCTCATTGCCTAACTTCGGTTTCGAGATTGGTATCATCAACGCCATCAGTGACGCCGACCTGAACGTCCCCGTATTGGTGCAGGCTTGCGACGACGAGAACGACAAGGTAGACCTCGATTCGCGTCGTGATGCCTTCTGCGGAAAGATCAGTGTGTGCAACAACCTCTATCAGTATGGCATTCCCTTTACGGACACCACCCTGCATACTTATAGCATCTACGACCCGTTGCTGAAGAAGGATATCGATAAGTTTGCAGCAATCTGCCGTGTTGTCAATGGCTTACGTCATTGTCGTCTGGGACAGATCGGCACCCGTCCCTTGGGTTTCAACACTTGTCGTGCTTCAGAAAAGCTGTTACAGCGCTCAGGCATCACCGTTGTGCCTGCTGACCTCAGCGAGATCCTTTATGCTGCCCAGAAGATTAGCGACGACGATCCGAAGTTCATTGAGATGTGCAATCGTACCTGCAATTACGCCAAGGTGCCCGACAGCTATAAGGAGAAGTTGGGTTTGCAGGCTAAGTTCAGTGTGGCTGTCGAGAACTGGATAGAACAAAACGACGTACAGGCTGTTGCCATCCAATGCTGGGATTCGCTGGAGCAGAACTACGGCTGTGCGCCCTGCGTGACGATGTCGATGCTCAGCGAAAAACTGATTCCTGCTGCTTGCGAGACAGACCTCGCTGGTGCTGTGTCGATGTACGCCCTCGCCCTCGCCTCGCAGAATGCTCCTGCCTTGCTCGACTGGAACAACAACTTCGCAGAGGATCGCAACAAGTGCGTCTGCACCCACTGTGGCAACTATCCTAAGCAGTTTATTGGCAACAACGATTTGAAGTTAGGTCCATTAGGTGTGTTAGGTCGTACGCTGGGTAAGATTAACACCTTTGGCGCTGTCTATGCGAAGGTCAGCGAAGGGCCCTTCACCTTCTTCCGCATCTCGACAGACGACCCCAAGGGCTGCATCAAGGCCTACTTGGGCAAGGGCGAAATCACCAACGACCCCTACGGCATGGATGGCTGTATCGCTGTGACGAAAGTCGACAACCTGCAAAAACTCATGAAATACATCTGCAAGAACGGCTTCGAACATCATGTGGCTATGTGCCGTACCGATGTTGTCGACATCCTCAACGAGGCCATTGAGACCTACCTCGGATGGAATTTATACGTCCACGAGTAAATAAATAACCAAAAAATTTGCAGGATACAAAAAATAATCGTACCTTTGCACCCGTTCAGAGGAATGAGAGACTCCACCGCGAGTCTCTCATTCTTTCATTTTAAAACTTAAATATCGTTTATGATAGACAAGAACGTAGTAACAAAAGCTGTTGAGGAGTGGTTGCAGAAGGGCGACTACTACCTGGTAGATGTAGAAATGACCGCTGATGACCGCATCGTGATTGAGATAGACCACGCTGACGGTGTATGGATTGAAGACTGTGCTGATTTGAGCCGTCATTTGCAGGAGACGCTGGGCGAAGAGTTGGGCGACTATGAACTGGAAGTGGGTTCGGCTGGTATCGGACAGCCTTTTAAGGTGATGCAGCAGTATGTGAACCACATCGGCAAGGAGGTGGAAGTGCTGCAGAACAATGGCCTGAAACTGCAGGGCATATTGAAGGAGGTCGATGCTGAGGCTGGACAGTTCATTGTGACAGTGAAGGAAAAACAGCAGGTGGAGGGCAAGAAGCGCCCCCAGCTGGTAGAGGTCGACAAGTCGTTCAACGTGAGCGACGTGAAGTACTGCAAATACCTACTGGCCTTCAAGTAAAAGTAAAAAGGTAAAAAGTAAATATATAAAAAAATGGCAACATTGAAAAAAGCGAAAGGCCCCTCAATGATTGAGACCTTTCAGGAGTTTAAAGAGACCAAGAACATTGATCGTACGACCCTGGTGAGCGTGTTGGAAGAAAGCTTCCGCAACGTCATCGCCAAGATGTTTGGTTCGGACGAGAACTATGACGTCATTGTCAACCCCGATAAGGGTGACTTTGAAATTCATCGCAACCGTATTGTTGTGGCTGATGGTGAGGTGCAGGACGAGAACAAGGAAATTGCCTTGAGCGAGGCCCAGAAGATTGAGCCCGACTACGAGATTGGCGAAGAGGTGTCAGAAGAGGTAGAGTTCCAGAAGTTTGGCCGTCGCGCCATCCTGAACCTGCGCCAGACGCTGGCTTCGAAGATTCTGGAGCTGGAGCATGACTCGTTGTATCAGAAGTACAAGGACAAGGTCGGACAGATTGTCTCGGCTGAGGTTTACCAAATCTGGAAGCGTGAGGTGTTGCTCATCGACGACGAGGGCAACGAGCTTCACCTGCCGAAGGGTGAGCAGATTCCTGCTGATAACTATCACAAAGGCGAGACCATCCGTGCCATCGTCAAGGAAGTGCAGAACGAGAACAACAATCCGCGTATCATTCTGAGCCGTACCTCGAACCAGTTCCTGGAGCGCCTGCTCGAGGCTGAGGTCCCTGAGATCAACGATGGCCTGATTACCATCCGACGCATTGCCCGTATGCCAGGTGAACGTGCTAAGGTGGCAGTCGAGAGTTACGATGACCGCATCGATCCCGTAGGCGCTTGCGTAGGTGTAAGAGGTAGTCGCGTACACGGCATCGTCCGTGAGATGTGCAATGAGAACATCGACGTCATCAACTTCTCGAACAACACGCAGCTCTTCATCCAGCGCGCCCTGTCACCTGCTAAGGTGACCAGCATCACACTGAACCCCGAGGAGCACAAGGCAGAGGTTTATCTGCAACCCGAGGAGGTGTCGCTGGCTATTGGTAAGGGTGGTCTGAACATCAAGCTGGCCTCTATGTTGACAGAGTACACCATCGACGTCTTCCGTGTGGTAAACGAGAACGAGGCTGACGAGGATATCTACCTCGACGAGTTTGCTGACGAGATTGACCAGTGGATTATCGACTCTATCAAGGCCATTGGTCTGGATACCGCCAAGTCTGTGCTGAAGGCTCCACGTGAGATGTTGATCGAGAAGGCTGACCTGGAGGAGGAGACCGTCGATCACGTCATTGAGGTGCTGAAAGCAGAATTCGAGTAAAGGTAAAAAGGTAAAAAAGTAAAAGGGTAAATTAATGGGAGTAAGATTAAATAAAGTATTATCAGAGCTCAATATAGGACTTCAAACGGCAGTTGATTTCCTGAAGAAGAAGAGCTCGTTGGGTGAAATCAAGGACGACGCTACGCCGAACACCAAGATTTCCGACGAGCAGTATGATGCTTTGGTCAACGAGTTCAGTACTGACAAGGCTGTCAAGACCAAGGCAGAGATGCTGTTTGCGAAAAAGCCCAAGGAGAAGAAAGTCGTGGAGAAGCCGGAGAAGAAAGCTGTTGTCGCCGCTGATGAACTTCTGGACAGTCACCCGCAGTTCAAGCCTGTGGGTAAGATTGATTTGGACGCCATTGGAAAGGCTAAAGCTGCTCCGAAGGCTGAACCAGAGCCCGTGGTTGCTGCCGAACCACAGGAAGTTGTAAAACCGGAATCAGAGCCCGAAATCGTTGATCGCGTGCCACACTCAGACCTTCAGGTCGGAGAACCTAAAGTGGAGGAGCCTGTTCAGACACAGGCTCAGACACAGGTTCCAGAGCCAGAGGAAGAAAAGGTTGAAGAGGAAGAAGCTATTGTCGAGGAGGAAGTAGAAGACGATGAGATGGAAGCGGATGCTGAAGAAGAGACAGCAGCTCCTACCCCCGTCAAGACTCCTGGTGAGCTGAAAGCCGCTCAGAACATGCCCCAGTTGAATGTGTTGGGTAAGATAGATCTCTCGACGCTGAACCAGAGTACTCGTCCTAAGAAAAAATCGAAAGAGGAGCGCCGTAAGGAACGCGAGGAGAAAGCTGCTGGCGAACGCAAGAAGCGTGAGCGTATCCGTCAAGGTAAGGTGGATATAGAAGCTGCAGCCAAACAGGCTAACCAACAGCAAAACCAGAACAAGAAGAACCAAAACAAGAACGGCAACCAACAACAACAGCAGCAAGGCGGTAAGAAGAACAAGAAGAACCGTCCTGTGAAGCCGTTGGAGGTCGACGACGAGGCAGTAGCACGCCAGGTCAAGGAGACGCTGGCTCGTCTGACTTCGAAGACCAATCAGAACAAGAAGGGTGCCAAGTATCGTAAGGAGAAGCGTGATGCTGTGGCAGAGCGCATGAACGAGGAGATGGCCGCTGAGGCAGCCGAGTCGAAGGTACTGAAGCTGACTGAGTTCGTGACCGTTTCTGAGTTGGCAACGATGATGAACGTGGGTGTCAACCAGGTCATCGGTACCTGTATGTCCATCGGTATCATGGTGTCTATCAACCAGCGTTTGGATGCTGAGACTATCAATATCGTGGCTGACGAGTTCGGTTTCACTACAGAGTATGTCAGTGCTGAGGTGCAGAATGCCATCACTGAGGAGGAGGACGACGAGAACGATCTGATTTCTCGTGCACCAATCGTCACGGTGATGGGTCACGTCGATCATGGTAAGACATCGCTGCTCGACCATATCCGCAACACCAACGTGATTGCTGGTGAGGCTGGTGGTATCACCCAGCACATCGGTGCCTACAATGTGAAGCTGAAGGATGGTCACAGCATTACCTTCCTCGATACCCCTGGTCACGAGGCCTTTACGGCTATGCGTGCCCGTGGTGCTCAGGTGACGGATATTGCCATCATCATCGTGGCTGCCGACGACTCTGTGATGCCTACCACCAAGGAGGCTATCGCTCATGCCCAGGCAGCCAACGTACCGATGGTGTTCGCCATCAACAAGATTGATAAGCCGGGTGCTAATCCCGATAAGATTCGTGAGGATTTGGCCAATATGAACCTATTGGTGGAAGACTGGGGCGGTAAGTACCAGTGCCAGGAGATCTCTGCCAAGAAGGGACAGGGCGTCTATGAACTGCTCGAAAAAGTGCTGCTCGAAGCTGAGATGCTCGACTTGAAGGCTAACCCTAACCGCAAGGCTACGGGGTCTATCATCGAGTCGTCGCTCGACAAAGGTCGTGGCTATGTCTCTACCGTCCTTGTATCGAATGGTACGCTGAAAGTGGGCGATGTCGTGATTGCAGGTACTGCATGGGGTAAGGTCAAGGCAATGTTCAACGAGCGCAACCAGCGCATTGAGAAGGCTGGTCCTGCAGAGCCCGCTATCATCCTGGGTCTGAACGGTGCTCCTACTGCTGGTGACTCGTTCCATGTGATGGAGAGTGAGCAGGAGGCCCGCGAAATTGCCAACAAGCGTATCCAGTTACAACGTGAACAGAGTTTGCGTACCACCACGAAACTCGGTCTCGACGAACTGTCGCATCGTATTGCTCTGGGTGAGTTCCACGAGTTGAACATCATCGTCAAGGGTGATACCGACGGTTCTATCGAGGCACTCTCCGATTCGTTCATCAAGCTCTCTACCGAAAAGGTGCAGGTCAACGTCATCTCGAAGGCCGTGGGTCAGATTTCCGAGAACGACGTCATGCTGGCCAGCGCTTCGCAGGCTATCATTGTCGGCTTCCAGGTGCGTCCCTCTGCCGATGCCCGTCGCGCTGCCGATCGTGAGGGTGTTGAGATCAACACCTATTCTATCATCTACGACGCCATCGATGAGGTGAAGTCAACGATGGAGGGTATGCTCGACAAGGTGAAGAAGGAGATTGTAACTGGTGAGATTGAGGTCAAGCAGGTGTTCAAGATATCGAAGGTGGGTACCGTTGCCGGTGGTCTTGTCATCGATGGTAAGGTACACAATAAGGACAAGGCCCGTGTGGTTCGCGACGGTATCGTCGTACACACAGCTCCTATCGATGCCCTGAAGCGTTACAAGGACGATGCCAAGGAAGTGGCAACAGGCTTGGAGTGTGGTATCTCGCTGGTTAACTTCAACGACATCCAGGTTGGTGATATCATCGAGACCTTCACAGAGATCGAGGTGGAGCAGAAGCTGTAGACTGTAGTCAGTAGACAGAAAAATGAGGAAGCGTAAGGAAATGCGGTCGTTTGCCAAAAGGCTGACAGGGCGGATTATGCTCGTGTTGCTCATTGTCATGGGTCTTGCCTCCTTTGTCCTTTACGAAATGACGAGTGGTCTCGTAGAGGAAGAGGAGATGGACTTATATGAGAGCAAACTGGACGTGTCTGTCCAAAAGGTGAGGCGAGTAATCTCTGATGTGTATGTGGCTTCCAGTAACTTAGTGCCACTGGTTGAGGAGAGCCTTGACCAGCCTGACCGCATGTTTACGCTTGTGGAACGTCTCGTCAGCCTGAATCCCCGCATCCGTAGCTGTGGCATCAGTTTCGTTGCTGACTATTATCCCCAAAAGGGACATTGGTACTGTCCTTATGCTGTCAGGCGCGACAGCACCAAGGTTGAGGTGAAGTCTGTTGGCAGTGCTGATTACGATTATCTGACTGCCGAATGGTTTACGGAAGCATTGGAAGCAAAGGAAGGCTATTGGTCGAAACCCTACTATGAGGGTAACGACTCCATCACGCCTTTGGTGTCTTATATGACACCTATCCGCGACAAGCAGGGACGGACGGTGGCCATTCTGGGAGCAGATGTGTCGCTGGACTGGTTCTCGGATGTCCTGATAAGGATGATGAAAAAGACAGCTCATTTGCATGATTCGATTCCAACCGATACCCAACAGCAAAGAAAAGATAATGGTAAGGATCAGCTTGGACATTACTATAGCTTTATCATCGACGGCAAAGGCACCTATCTTGCCCATACAGACAAGAAACATATCCTTAAGGACAATTTTCTGGAAGAGACGGCATCCTATCCAGACACCCTCGCCAACTATCTTTGCCGACAGATGATAGCTGGCAAGAAGGGCTATTATCCCAACTACGATGAAGACGATGAAAACACGAAATCCCTGATAATCAGGGGCCGTTCCGTCTATCTGTTCTATGCTCCGATTGAGCATACAAACTGGTCTATGGCACTTGCTTTGCCTGCATTCGATATTAAGGGGTTTGGTATCGTCGTAGGTGTTATCTTACTCCTGTTGATTTCCTTGGCTCTTCTGGCGGTTTACTTTGTGGGGCGTCGTATTATCAAGAGGACAGCCAAACCACTACATCAGTTGGCTACGTCGGCTGGCGAGGTGGCAAAGGGGCGTTTCGACACACCATTGCCCACCATCAAACACAATGACGAGATTCATATGCTGCGCGACTCCTTTGGGAACATGCAGCAGTCGCTGACGAAATATGTTGAGGAGCTGAAAACCACTACTGCTTCGAAGGCCGCTATCGAGAACGAGCTGAAGGTGGCTCACGACATCCAGATGTCGATGTTGCCTAAGATTTTCCCGCCTTATCCTGATCGTGACGATATCGATATTGCCGGTTCATTGACACCAGCAAAGGATGTGGGCGGCGACCTTTTCGACTTCTACATCCGCGACGAGAAATTCTTTTTCTGCATTGGCGACGTGTCGGGTAAGGGTGTGCCTGCCTCTTTGGTGATGGCTGTTACCCGTTCATTGTTCCGCAATGTGTCTGCCCATGTGTCTGAGCCAAGTGAGATTGTGCGCACGCTGAACGATGCTTTGGTGGAGAATAACGAGACGAACATGTTCGTGACGTTCTTCGTGGGTGTTCTCGACCTGAAGACTGGTCAGATGAACTATTGCAATGCGGGTCACGATTCCCCGTTGCTCATTGGCGATGGGGTGGGTATGCTGCCTTGCGATTCGAATCTGCCTTTAGGTGTTATGCCTGGCTGGACCTTCTCGTCGCAGGAGATTGATATTCACCCACAGACAGTTGTTTTCCTCTATACCGATGGTCTCACTGAGGCAGAGGACATTAGTCATGCTCAGTTTGGTGACCAGCGTGTTATCGAAGTGGCTGAGCAACTATTGGCAGATGGTGAACATATGCCCTCGACCATCATCAACCAAATGTCGGAGGCTGTTAAAACCTTCGTTGGCAATGCTGAACAGAGTGACGACTTGACGATGCTTGCCATCAAATACAAGAAATGAATGCAAGGAAACGAGAATAATGAATTTGTCCGTCAGGTGGCTGAGCAGAAATACGAATTCGGCTTCACCACTGATGTGCATACCGAAATCATACCAGTCGGACTGAATGAAGATGTGGTCCGGCTCATCTCTGCTAAGAAGGGGGAACCCGAGTGGATGCTCGAGTTCCGTCTGAAGGCGTTCCGATATTGGCGAGAGCAGACGGAGCCCAAATGGGGACATGTGCATGTGCCCGAGATTGATTATCAGGCCATTTCGTACTACGCTGACCCCACAGCGAAGAAGGCCACCGCGCCTGCTGATGGTGGTTCACCCGCCATCGACCCCGAGCTCGAAAAGACCTTTGACAAACTGGGCATTCCCCTCGAGGAACGCTTGGCTCTCTCTGGCAACACCGCCGTTGACGCCATCATGGACTCAGTGAGTGTAAAGACAACTTTCAAGGAGAAGCTCCGCGAAAAGGGTGTCATCTTCTGTTCCATAGGTGAGGCTATCAAAGAGCATGGTGACTTGGTGCAAAAGTATCTGGGTACGGTCGTCCCTTATCGCGACAATTTCTTTGCTGCGCTCAACAGCGCCGTGTTCTCCGATGGTTCGTTTGTATATATCCCTAAGGGTGTGCGCTGTCCGATGGAGCTCAGCTCATATTTCCGTATCAATGCTCGCAATACGGGTCAGTTTGAGAGGACACTTATTGTGGCTGATGACGACTCGTACGTCTCGTATCTCGAAGGCTGTACGGCTCCGATGCGCGACGAAAACCAGTTGCATGCGGCCATCGTTGAGATTATCGTGATGGATAGGGCAGAAGTGAAGTATTCTACCGTTCAGAACTGGTATCCGGGCGACGAGAACGGCAAGGGCGGCGTGCTGAATCTGGTGACGAAGCGTGGCGATTTGCGTGGTGAGGGCAGCAAACTCTCGTGGACGCAGGTCGAGACGGGTTCTGCCATTACGTGGAAATATCCCTCATGCATCTTGCGTGGCGACAACTCCCAGGCTGAGTTCTATTCCGTTGCTGTCACCAACAACTATCAGGAGGCGGATACAGGCACGAAGATGATTCATATCGGACGGAATACCAAGTCGACGATCATCTCGAAGGGTATCTCGGCTGGTCATTCGCAAAACTCGTATCGTGGATTGGTAAGGGCGGCTGCTACAGCAGATAATGCCCGTAACTACTCTTCGTGCGACTCTCTGCTCTTGGGCTCGGATTGTGGTGCTCACACCTTCCCCTATATGGACGTGCATAACGACACCGCCATCTTCGAACACGAGGCCACAACCTCGAAGATTTCTGAGGACCAGCTCTTTTATTGTAACCAGCGAGGCATCCCCACCGAGCAGGCTGTCGGACTCATCGTGAATGGTTACGCCAAGGAAGTTCTCCAGAAACTCCCCATGGAGTTTGCCGTTGAGGCGCAGAAACTCCTTAGCGTTTCCCTCGAAGGCACAGTAGGGTAATCATAATTCTCAATTTTCAATTGTCAATTCTCAATTAGAAATATGTTAGAAGTAAAAAACTTACACGCCAAGATAGGCGATAAAGAAATACTGAAAGGCATTGATCTCGTGATTAACGATGGCGAGACACATGCTATCATGGGACCAAACGGCTCTGGTAAGTCTACCCTGAGCGCTGTGCTTGTAGGCAATCCGCTTTATGAGGTAACAGAGGGTGAGGCCTACTTTAATGGTAAGAACCTGTTGGAGATGAAGCCTGAGGACAGGGCCCATGAGGGACTCTTCCTGAGTTTCCAGTACCCTGTGGAGATTCCAGGCGTGTCGATGACCAATTTCATGAAGGCTGCCATCAACGAAAAGCGCAAGTATCAGGGTTTGGAGCCCATGAATGCTGCTGAATTCCTGAAGTTACAGCGTGAGAAGCGCAAGATAGTGGAGCTCGACTCCAAGCTGGCTAATCGTTCTGTAAACGAGGGCTTTAGTGGTGGTGAGAAGAAACGCAACGAAATCTTCCAGATGGCCATGTTGGAGCCCAAACTGAGTATCCTCGACGAGACGGATTCTGGTCTGGATGTCGACGCGATGCGTATCGTGGCTGAAGGCGTGAACAAACTCCAAACGTCTGAGACATCGTGCATCGTCATCACACACTACGACCGCTTGCTCGAGATGATTTGTCCACAATTCGTGCATGTGCTCTATAAAGGGCGCATCGTCAAGACGGGTGGTCCTGAGCTTGCCAAGCAGATTCAGGAGCACGGTTACGATTGGATTAAGGAAGAAATCGGAGAAGAGTAATCTTAATTGAGAATTGACAATTGAAAATTGAGAATTATGATTACTTCGAGTGAACAGCAATACATAGAACTTTACGAGCAGGCGCGGCAGATGATTATGGAGCATGCGCCTGAAGCGATGAATGCTGTGCGCGATGATGCCTTTAGGGACTTCGCTGCGAGTGGTTTCCCCTCACGCAAGGTCGAGCGATATAAGTACACAGATATTCAGAAACTCTTTGCGCCTGATTATGGTGTGAACCTCAACCGGCTCCAGATTCCCGTCGACCCTTACGAGGCCTTTCGTTGTGACGTACCCAATCTCTCGACGAGCCTTTACTTCGTGGTCAATGACATGTTTTATAAAGGTGAGGGACAAGAGGTAAGAGGTGAGAGAATACCCCATTCTTCTCCTAAATTACCTGAGGGCGTCATTGTAGGTTCACTACGTGATTATCCTGAACTAGTGACGAAGTACTATTCAAAATTGGCCAAGACCAGCGAGGATGCTATTACGGCTTTGAACACCATGCTGGCACAGGATGGTATGTTGGTTTATGTGCCTAAGAACGTCAAGGTCGATCGGGCCATTCAGGTCATTAATATTTTGAAGGCCTTGCCTCAGAATGCTCAGCGAGTGGTGACTGACTTGATGGTGAATCGTCGTGTGCTCATCGTGCTCGAGGAAGGAGCCGAGATCAAAATGCTGTTCTGCGACCATGCCGCTGACGACCGTAACTTTTTGGCCACGCAGGTTATCGAGGCCTACGTGGGCAACAATGCCTCACTGGATTTGTATTGCCTCGAGGAAACCCACGCCAAAAACGTCCGTATAAGCAATGTCTACATCGACCAGCAGGCCAACAGTCGCGTCAACCATAACGTTATCACCCTGCACAACGGCACTACTCGCAACAAACTCGACCTTACCTTCTCAGGTGAGGGAGCCGAGTGCCAGTGCTTTGGTTGTGTTATTGCAGACAAGCAGCAACATGTCGACAATAACACACTCATTATTCACAAAGTGCCCCACTGCACGTCGAACGAACTTTACAAGTATGTGCTCGACGATAAGGCCACAGGAGCCTTTGCTGGTCGTGTGCTCGTAGAACACGGAGCCCAGAAGACCTCGTCGCAGATGACCAATCAGAACCTGACAGCAACGAAGGAAGCCCGCATGTACACCCAGCCCATGCTCGAGATTTATGCTGACGACGTGAAGTGCGCCCATGGCTCTACGGTGGGTCAACTCAATGATGCAGCGCTTTTCTACATGCGCCAGCGAGGCATCTCGCTTGATGAGGCCAAGCTGTTGCTTCAGAATGCCTTCATCAATGAGGTCATCGACCACATGCAGCTTGAACCTCTTCGTGATCGCCTCCACTATTTGGTGGAAAAGCGCTTCCGAGGTGAACTCAACAAATGCGCAGGCTGTAAACTCTGCAAATAACAACCATAGGACTTGTTCAGAGAGAGAAGCCGTTTCTCTGGTAGTAAGAAGCCGTTTTCTCTATAGTGACAAAACGGGCGTGCGTTCGTCTTTATTAAAAATAAAGAAACAGAAAGATGAGAAGGACGATTCTTTTGGCGTGGGCGCTGGTGATGGCAATGGCCATCGAGGCCCAGGGACTGGTGGAGACTCAGCGTCAATATCTGAGCGGACATGGTTGTGACGACATGGTGCAGTGGGACTTCCAGTGCACGGACGGGCGCAATAGTGGCAAGTGGACGAAGATTGGTGTACCATCGTGTTGGGAATTGCAGGGCTTTGGCACCTACCAGTATGGCATGCGGTTCTATGGTAAGGCGACACCTGAGGGTATTGCCGATGAGAAGGGCTTGTATAAGACGGATTTTATGTTGCCCCAAGAGTGGCAGGGTCGTCAGATTCAGCTGGTGTTCGAGGCTGCCTTCACGGAGATTCATGTGCAGATCAATGGTCGCAAGGCTGGTAATGGCACGTATCAGGGTGGATTCACCCGTCATACTATCGATGTCTCGGATCGCGTGTTCTTTGGAAAGAAAATGAATCGCCTGGAGGTCGAGGTGTTGAAGGAGAGTACCAATCCGCAAGTGAATATGGCTGAGCGCAGGGCCGACTATTGGAACTTTGGTGGCATTTGGCGTCCTGTGTTTATCGTCTCGAAACCCACGCAAAACATCCAGCGTGTGGCGATTGATGCCAAAGCTGATGGTTTCTTTACGGCTGATGTCTTCTTAAATAGGGCAGTGCCAGGCAGTCAGGTATGCGTTGATATTATCGATGCCAATGGAAAGAAGATTGCCACGAGCCCGACCTATATCATTGCTGGCGACAAGGCCAAGGCAGAGTTCCGTACAGAGAATCCCAAACTGTGGAATGCTGAGCAGCCCAACCTTTATACCGCTGTCTTTACGCTGAAAAACGCTGAGGGTCGTACCCTCCATGTGGAGCGCCAGAAGTTTGGCTTCCGCACTATTGAATATCGCCACACGTATGCTGGCAATAAGGAAGATGGTGTGTTTATCAATGGGCAGAAGGTTATCATGAAGGGTGTGAACCGTCATTCATTCCGTCCTGAGAGCGGACGCACGCTGTCGAAGCAGAAGAACATCGAGGACGTGCTGCTCATCAAGTCGATGAATATGAATGCGGTGCGATTGTCGCACTATCCTGCCGATCCTGAGTTTCTGGATGCCTGCGACTCGCTGGGCCTTTATGTAGAGTGCGAACAGCCTGGCTGGCATTGGGCACATGAGACGATTGTGGGCTCGCAGATTGTGGAAGAGATGGTGACGCGCGACGTGAATCACCCTTCGATCATTTTCTGGAGCAACGGCAACGAGGGTGGCTTCAACTACGAGTTGGAACCCGTATTTACGAAGTTCGATATCCAAAAGCGCGTGGTGCTCTATCCTTGGGCTAATCGTAATGGTTTCGAGACAAAGCACTATCGTTCGTGGGGCGAGACAGCAGAGTATATGCGTCAGAAAGAGATCTTCATGCCTACCGAGTTCCTGCACGGACTCTATGATGGTGGTCATGGAGCTGGCTTGAAGGACTATTGGAAGCTGATGATGGCCAATCCCCGTTGTGCAGGAGGTTTCCTGTGGGACCTGATGGATCAGGCAGTCGTTCGTACGGATATGAACAATATTGTCGATTGCATGGGCAATTTCGGAAGCGATGGTATTGTGGGGCCTCATATGGAGAAGGAAGGCTCGTTCTACACCATCCGCGAAGTGTGGAGTCCTATACAAATTACTGTTGGTGACTCTAAACTCTCCGCTTTCAAATCCCATCACCTACTCTTCGGCAAAGAACTCTCTATCAAAAACGATTATAACTTTACCAACCTGAAGGACTGCTCGCTGCGCTACCGCTGGATTGACCTGCCATTCTATGGTGGAATAGCAGAAAAGCTTGTCACTGAAGGAATGATTTCTTTGCCTTCAGCAGAGCCAGGCAAAAGCGTCACCCTTCCTGTGCCCAAAGGCAATGGTGCTATGTTAGAACTCACAGCCATCGACCCCTATAATCAGGAGGTAATGACATGGCGTTTCCTAAAAAGGAACCAGTTCCCATCAGATTTCTTATTTGGGGAAGTGTCTCAAACTAAAGCCGAAACAGACAACACCCTTATAGTAACTGTAGGCCCAGCCTCTTACACCTTCTCAAAGAAGGACGGAAGACTTATGAGCGTAAAGACCAGTAAGCACAACTATAGTCTAAGTAATGGCCCACGCTTCGTGGCAGCAAAACGCGCAGACCGTAGCGACGATGGCTTCTATAATCACGATGATAAGCAGGCTTTCCAGAAGAAGACAAAATACACAGAATATACCGACCAAGGTGCATTTGATGGTTTTGAACTGGAAAATGGGCATCTTATAGTTCGGTATCGTCACGGTAGCCTGCAGACTGTTGACTGGAGATTCTTCGATGACGGCAGCGTTCTGCTTTCAGCCAATGCCACGTTCAATGGTGTAATAGATTTGATGGGTATCTGCTTCGACTATCCAGAGGCACTCGTCAAGAGTAAGAGATGGGTGGGCCGTGGTCCTTATCGCGTGTGGCGGAACCGTATGGATGGCCCACAGTACGGCTACTGGCAGACAGACTACAACGACCCTATTCCAGGTGAAAGTTGGGAGTACCCCGAGTTCAAGGGCTACTTCGCTGGCGTTGAGTGGATGCAACTGCTAACCAGCGAGGGTGCCATCGGCATTTCTCCATCCCATAGTCTCCAAGAGCCCCTATACGTCGGTGTATTCACTCCACGTGACGGTCGTGACCACCTGCTTTATAATTTGCCAGAAACTGGAATCTCTATCTTGAGAACTATTCCGGCCGTTCGAAATAAGGTAAACACTACTGACCTGAATGGCCCTTCTGCACAGCCATGCTGGGCAATGGGTAAGGGAAACATCAGTGTCATTTTAAGATTTGAATGAAATGAAGCGACTCGCCACGCTAGTCTTTGTTATTTCTCTCGTGATTATGTCGCGAGGTGAAGACACCACTCGCCCCTGGACCTTCTGGTACTGGATGTATGGCGCCGTATCGGAGGCAGGCATCAAGGCCGATCTTCAGGGAATGAAGGATGTGGGTTTGGGAGGCTGTTATCTGATGCCTATTCGTGGGGCAGCTGAGCGTCCAGAGTACGAAGGAAAAGCCGATGCCCTGAGTGAGAACTTCTGGCAGATGGTGGATTGTGCATTGATGCAAGCCGATTCCCTTGGTTTGGGAATGGGTATCCATGTGTGTGACGGCTTTGCTCTGGCTGGCGGGCCTTGGATTGCGCCTGAAGAGTCGATGCAGAAGGTGGTATTCTGCGACACCGTCGTCAGTGGAGGGCATCACCATTTCCTGATGCAGAAGCCCCATCACTATGAGAATTATTACGAGGACATTGCCGCCTACGCTATTCCTATTAGTAATCATAAACATCAAACATCAAACTTCAAACTTCAAACTTCTCCTGAAGTCACTATCAATGCCAAGGGTGTCTATTGTGCTGACGAGCCGTGTTGGATTCAGTATGAGTTCGACAAACCAACAGAGATTCGTAACATCGAGATAGAACCCTCAGGCACGAATATCCAATGTCAGCGAATGACAGTAAAGGTATCGCACGACGGAGTCATTTTCCATACCGTCAAGCAACTCACGCCTCCTCGTCAGGGATGGCAAAACACTGGCTATAACATGACGTTCAGCATTCCTCCCTGCAAGGTGAAATACGTTCGTCTGGAGTGGACACCAGAGGGCACAGAGCCTGGTGCTGAGGATTTGGATACCGCCAAGTGGAAACCCGTGTTGAGGCTGAAAAACGTTCGTTTTGGCAGTTGGTCACTCATCGACAACTGGGAAGGCAAGGCGGGCTATGTGTGGCGCATTGCCCCAGAGACACCTGAGGTAGATCTGCCTGCAGAGGTTTTTTTGCATCCTCGAGACCTAGTAGCCTTCAATATGCAGGGCAACTTTGTGGACGTGGAACTGCCTGAAGGCCAGTGGCGTATCTTGCGTATGGGTCATACCTCGACGGGACATACGAATGCTACTGCTGGTGGAGCGAAGGGGTTGGAGTGCGACAAATTCTCACGCAAGGCCGTTGAGAAACAGGTGGACCGCTGGTTCGGCCTCTTTATGAATCGCCCTAACCACAAGGCCATTCAGTATCTGCATGTCGACTCGTGGGAGTGTGGCTCACAGAATTGGAGCAAGAACTTTGCTCAGGAGTTCGAGCGCCGTCGTGGTTACGACATCATCCCCCTGTTGCCCCTCTATGCGGGTGTGCCGATGGTGGGTGGCGAAGAGGTGTTGCGTGATATCCGCAAGACCATTGATGAGTTAGTCAACGAGGTCTTTTTCGCCACTGTGGCCCAGAAGGCTAAGGAGTATGGTGTTCAACTTTCGTCAGAGAGTGTCGCCCCAACGATGGTCAGCGACGGAATGACGCATTATAAATATGTGGACGTGCCAATGGGTGAATATTGGTTGAATTCCCCTACTCACGACAAACCCAACGACATGCTTGACGCCATCAGTGGCGCACACGTTTATGGCAAGAATCTCGTTCAGGCTGAGGGATTTACGGAAGTGCGAGGCGTTTGGGACGAGACGCCAGCGAGCATCAAGGCACTCCTTGACAGGAATTTTGCCTTGGGTATGAACCGCCTCTTCTTCCATGTGAACACCCATAACCCTTGGCTCGACAGGAAACCAGGAATGACGCTCGACGGCATTGGACTTTTCTTCCAGCGCGACCAGACGTGGTACCCTGAAGCGAAGTCGTTCGTCGACTATATCACGCGTTGTCAAACGCTGTTGCAGAAAGGAAAACCTGTGGTGGATATTGCTGTATATACAGGCGAGGAAATACCCTCGCGCGCTTTGACGCCAGACAAGTTGGTGTCCATTTTGCCAGGTTTGTTTGGAGCAGAACGCGTCGCTTCTGAACGCAAGCGTCTCGCTAATGTGGGACAGCCTATGGAGGAGTCGCCTGTGGGTGTGCGCCATTCTGCCAACATCCTCGACCTGAAGGACTGGGTGAATCCCCTGCACGGTTATCAGTACGACTCGATGAACAAGGATGCCCTGCTGACGCAGCCCTTTAACTATAATGTATTGATTATTCCGCAAGGTACGCTGGTTTCCAAAGAGGTCAAGGCGAAGATAGCGCAACTGCGTCGACAGGGCGTGCAGATTATCAGCAAGCCCTATAAGGACAACACTTTCGAGAAGATTGCCCCTGATGTCGTCTTGCCCGAGGGTATTGCCTACGCCCATCGTGCTGGCGAGGGCTTCGACATTTATTTCCTGTCGAACCAGACGGACAAGGAGCAGACGTTTACCCCCACCTTCCGTCAGAGCAGCGGAAAGGGTGCCGTATATAATCCGTTGACGAATGAAAGCACATCGTACGAAGGCACTGTTCGTTTGGCCCCTTACGGCTCGCTGTTTGTTTGCTACGGGCTCGACGATTATTCCCACGCTGGGAATAATTCATTCCCAGGCTGGGAACAAAACATTCCCACGCTGGGAACAAATACGCTGCTTTGGGACGTCTCGTTTCGAGAGTCAGGCTTGTCGCTGACGAGCCAGCCGCTCTTTGACTGGAGCCAGCATGCGGACGACAGGATTCGCTATTTCAGTGGACATGCGCGTTATACGACGACGTGGAAACTGAAAGCCAGTGAGGTGCCTCAGGGGCGTGCCTGGCTGTCGTTCCCCAACGTGAAGGACATCGCCCACGTTTGGATTAACGGCAAGGACTGTGGCATTGCGTGGACGGCACCTTACGAAGTAGAGATAACAGGCACCCTGAAAAAAGGTAAGAATACGATAGAAATCGAGGTGGTGAACACGTGGCACAATGCCCTGCGAGGTATGGACCAAGGCAAGGCGTCCTACGAAGGCATCTGGACGAATGCGAAGTATCGTACAAAAGGCGACGGCTTGTTGCCTGCCGGACTTATGGAACCGCCCGTAATCATAACGACTACGAATTAAACGAATTATACGAATAAAATATGAGACGCAGCGTATTATTATTTATTTCTTATTTTATATTTAGCCTCGTAGAGGCGCAAGTCAACCTGCCCAGTTTCTTCAGCGACAACATGGTGCTGCAGCAGCAGACAGAGTGTAACATCTGGGGAACGGCGGACAAGGGCAAGTCGGTGGTGGTCATCACCTCGTGGGACAAGAAGTCGTATTCGGCGATGGTCGATGAAAACGGCGAATTCCTGGTGAAAGTGAAGACCCCCAAGGCTGGTGGACCTTACGACATCACGTTCGCCATTGCTACACCCAGCAAGCCCAATGCTGCGACATCAGGAATGGCCTATGACTGCACCCTTCATAACGTGATGATTGGCGAGGTATGGATATGCTCTGGTCAGTCGAACATGGAGATGCAGATGAAGGGTTTTAAGCAACAACCTGTTGAGGGAACGACAGAAGAACTCATGCGTTGTAAGGACGACCAGTTGCGTCTCTTTACTGTAAAGCGTCACGCCTCGCTGACGCCTGAAAACGATGTGACGGGCCAGTGGAGCGAGGCTAATAGTGCCAGTGTGCGCGACTTCTCTGCCACAGCTTATTATTTCGGGCGAGCCCTGCGTACTGCTTTAGGCGTTCCTGTAGGACTGATTTCTACTTCGTGGGGAGGTTCTGCCTGTGAGGCTTGGATGAAGGCAGAATGGCTGAAGGCCTTCCCAAAGGTAAAGCAGACCATTACGGAGGAGGATGTAAAAAAATTGCAGCAACGTTGTCCAACGGCTCTCTTCAATGGACAACTCTCGCCACTTATCGGCTATGGCATGCGTGGTGCTATCTGGTATCAGGGCGAGGATAACGTGCCTCGCTATGACTACTATGCAGAACTTCTGAAGACGATGGTCGAAGGTTGGCGCGCAGAATGGAAACAGGGCGATTTTCCTTTCTACTACTGTCAGATAGCCCCTTATGACTATAGTCTTATTCAGTGGGAAGGCAGTCAGTATTTGCGTGAACAACAGATGAAGGCAGAAGCGATGATTCCCAATGCCCGTATGGCTGTCTTGATGGATGCAGGCTTGGAGTATGGCATCCACCCACGTAAGAAGCGCCAGGCTGGCGAGCGCTTGGCCTTGTTAGCACTAAGCAATACCTACGATGTGAAGGGGTTGCCAGACTTTGCTATTTATAAAGAGGTGGAATTCAAGAACGATACGGCAGTCATTGCTTTTGACCGCTCGAAGGAATGGGTCTATTTCGAACATGGTCCTCGCAGCAACAACTTCGAGGTGGCTGGCGAAGATCGTGTTTTCCATCCTGCTGAGGCTTGGGTGTCGCGCAATCGGGTCTATGTGAAAAGCAATGAGGTGAAAAAGCCTGTTGCCGTGCGTTATGCCTGGCGTGACTGGGCAGAGGGCGACCTGATGCACGATGGTTTGCCTGTCAGTTCATTCCGTACAGACAACTGGGAACCCACCAAGAATGCTGTTTCGCAAGAAACGGGCGATTATAATAACCCTAAATAATTAACAGTCTATGCGTCGCATCGTCTTATTTGTTATTTCTTATTTTATATTTAGCCATGTTGTGGCACAAACTTCTGTTGCTGGTCTGTTTCCTTTGGACAACAGTGGTCGTCTGGTATGGAATTTCAATGCTGGTTGGCGTTTCCATTTGGGCGATGTGGCTGGTGCTGAGGCGAAGGACTTCAATGACCAATCGTGGGAGGTTGTCTCTACACCTCATACTGTTCAACTGATGCCTGCTGAGGCCAGCGGCTGTCGTAACTATCAAGGCATTGCGTGGTATCGAAAGCACTTCCGTCTGCCCAAGGAGTGTGCAGGTCGTGATGTCACCCTGCATTTCGAGGCCATCATGGGCAAACAGACCATCTATGTGAACGGAAAGAAGGTCAAGGACTACGAGGGAGGCTATCTGCCCATCACCATCCCGCTTGCTGGTTGTTCTGTGGGCGACGATTTTGTCGTCGCCATTAAAGCCGACAACAGCGACGACAAGAGCTACCCACCAGGCAAGAAGCAGATGACGCTCGACTTTGCCTATCATGGAGGCATCTATCGCGACGTGTGGCTCATAGCTAAAAACAAGGTGGCCATCACAGATGCCCTCGAAGAAAATAAGGTGGCTGGTGGGGGCATCTTTGTGCATTATGCCAACATCAGCGAGAAGAGCGCTGAGGTCTTCGTCAATACAGAGATCAGGAACAACGACACCCGTCCTCGCATCATCACTGTTGAGAACTCCCTTGTCCAGTCTGTTGCGACTCAGTCGCAACACACCAAACTGAAGTTGGGTCCTGGCGAGACCCACACCGTCATCCAGCGCTTCCTCGTTAAGAACCCCAAGCTGTGGTCGCCAGAATCACCCTATCTTTATGATATTGCCACCCGAATTAAGGAAGGAAAGAACAGCCTTGATGGTGGCATTACCCGTATTGGTATTCGTTCCTTCGAGTTCAGACCCACCCCCCAACCCCTCCCTATAAAGGAGGGGAGTGGTTACTCCAAAGGAAATGAGTCCGCACAAAAACAATTCACTCCCCTCCATAATAGGGAGGGGCAAGGGGGAGGGTCTTCTGGCTTCTACCTCAATGGCAAGCGTTACCACCAACTGGTTGGTGCCAATCGCCATCAGGACTTTGCCTATGTGGGCAATGCCCTGCCTAACTCGCAACAATGGCGTGACGCTAAGCGACTGCGCGATGCGGGCTTTACCATCATCCGTACGGCCCACTATCCACAAGACCCTTCGTTTATGGATGCCTGCGATGAAATGGGGCTTTTTGTCATTGTCGCCACGCCTGGTTGGCAGTATTGGAACAAGGACAAAGGCTGGGACGAGAAGGTGCACGAGAACACGCGCAACATCATCCGTCGCGACAGAAATCACCCCAGTGTACTGATGTGGGAACCCATCTTGAACGAGACACGCTATCCTGAGGAGTTTGCCTTGAAGGCACTCCAGATAACGAAGGACGAGTACCCCTATCCTTATCGCCCTGTCGCTGCAGCCGATGTGCACAGTGCTGGTGTGAAGGACCATTACGACGTGGTATATGGTTGGCCTGGCGACGATTTCAAGGATGACAAGCCTCGTCAGTGTATCTTTACTCGCGAGTTTGGCGAATTGGTAGATGACTGGTATGCTCACAACAACCTGAATCGTGCCTCGCGTTCGTGGGGTGAGCGTCCCATGTTGACGCAGGCCCTCTCGCTCTATAAGAGCACTTGCGAGCTCTTTCAGACCACAGGACAGTTTATTGGCGGTTGTCAGTGGCACCCCTTCGATCATCAGCGTGGCTATCATCCTGACCCCTATTGGGGAGGAATCTATGACGCCTTCCGTCAGAAGAAGACGGCCTTCGATATGTTTGCTGCCGTTCTCCACTCACCTCTCACCTCTTACCACTCACCTATAGTAAGCATTGCCCACGAGATGACGCAGTTCTCTGAAAAAGACGTCACCATTTTCTCTAATTGCGATAGTGTTCGCTTGACGATGTATGGTGGTGAGCACTGTTGGACACAACCAGTAGAGAAAGGCCTTGTGGTCTTTAAGGATGCCTGGGATTTCTTTGAGGCTCGAAACTATAGCTACACTCAGCGCAATTGGCAAAGTGTGAAAATGGTGGCAGAGGGTATCATTGATGGAAAGGTAGTTTGTCAAGAAGAGAAGATGCCATCGCGCAGAAGCACCAAACTGCGTTTGCGTGTTGATGAAATGGGTAAGCAACTCGTGGCTGACGGAAGTGACTTTGTCGTTGTCGTATGCGAGGTGACTGATGACTTAGGCCACGTGCGTCGTCTGGCCAAAGAGAATGTCGTCTTTACTGTCGAGGGTGAGGGTGAAATTATTGGCGACGCCTCCATCAATGCTAATCCGCGTGCTGTGGAGTGGGGAAGTGCTCCTGTGCTTATCCGAAGTACCCGACAGGCAGGAAAGATTAAGATTCGAGCTGAGGTACAATTCCCTGGCACCCATGCGCCCACCCCAGCAGAGCTGGAGATAGAGAGTGTTCCTTACGAGGTGCCGATGTGTTTGGCTAGTGATTCTAGTAATACTAGTAAAACTAGTACAACTAGCAGGACAAGTAATAGTAGTCCCACGCTCACTGAGGCAGAGAAAAACAAGCTCTTACAAGAGGTTGAAGCCCAGCAGGCAGACTTTGGGATACAAAAATAAAACGAAAAACCAAAATTAATTTGGTTTTTCATTCGATTTGGTCAACTTTCTCACGCTCAGAAATGAAAATTCATTCTCATTTCTTTCGCTTAATCGAAATTTTGCACTACCTTTGCAGGCAAAAATAAAAGAATGACGATGAAGAAATATGTAATAGCCGCTTTGGTGGCCTTGACATTGGCCTCGTGCGGAGAGAAAAAGTTTCATGTAGAAGGTAACATTACCAATGCCCAAGACTCTGTGCTCTACTTCGAGAACATTGCGTTGACGGGCATAGAAAAGCTGGATTCTGTTAAGTTGGGCGAAGACGGTTCGTTTAGTTTCAGCGGTGCCCAGACAGAGGCTCCTGAATTCTATCGCCTGCGTATTCACGACCAGATTATCTCGCTGTCTATTGACTCTACGGAGACAGTAACCATTAAGGCCGCTTATCCGCAGATGGCTTCACAGTATGAGGTCAGCGGTTCTGACAACTGTGAGAAAATCAAGGAACTGGCTTTGTTGCAGATGGCCCTTCAGCAGAAAGCCATCAAGGTGAGTCGCGACGAGACTTTGAATGTCGACCAGGTGAACGATAGCATCCTATCGTTGATACAAGCCTACAAGCAGGACGTGAAGGCCCGTTATATCTTCGCACATCCTGACAAGGCCTATTCCTATTTCGCCTTGTTTCAGACACTAGGTAATTCCCTGCTCTTCAATCCGCGTACAGATCGCGACGACATCAAGGCCTTTGCCGCTGTAGCCACCAGTTGGGATACTTATTGGCCAATGGCTGAACGTGGTGCTAACTTGCACAATATTGCCATCGAGGGTATGAAGAACGTGCGTATTGCCGATGCTGAGAACAGTCGTACCATTGACGCCTCAAAAGTGAAGGAGGCTGGACTCATCGACATTGCTCTGCGTGACAACAAGGGACAGATGCGTCACTTGACAGAATTGAAGGGTAAGGTAGTGCTGCTCGACTTCCATGTGTTTGCTATGGACGAATCGCCAGCTCGTATCCTGCTGTTGCGTGAACTGTATAACAAGTACCACGCTCAAGGCCTGGAAATCTATCAGGTCAGTCTCGATGGTGATGAGCACTTCTGGAAACAGCAGACTGCTGCCCTGCCTTGGATTAGCGTCCGTGAAGAGAAGGGGGTTAGTTCTTCGACACTGACAATCTATAATGTGCAGGGTGTGCCTGAGTTCTTCCTCATTGATCGCGGCAACAACATCGTAGGACGTTCGCAGACCATCAAGGATGTAGAACAGTCTATCAAGTCCCTGTTGTAAAGTTGTATGAACGTTCAGATAGAGCCTACGTGGAAGGAACACCTGCAGGGCGAGTTCGAGAAACCTTATTTTGCCCAGCTCGTCCAGTCTGTTCGCCAAGAATATTCGGCAGGAACGTGCTATCCTCCTGGCAAACTGATCTTCAATGCCTTCAACTTGTGTCCGTTTGATCAGGTGAAGGTGGTTATTATCGGACAGGATCCCTATCACGAACCAGGACAGGCTCATGGACTGAGTTTTTCCGTTCAGGACGGGGTAATGTTTCCTCCTTCCTTGCAAAACATTTTCAAGGAAATCCACGACGATCTAGGTACACCGATTCCCACAACAGGTAATCTGACGCGATGGGCTGAACAGGGAGTGCTGTTGCTCAACGCCACGCTGACCGTTCGTGCCCACATGGCGAATAGTCACTCGGCACTGGGTTGGCAGAAATTTACGGATGCTGCTATTCAGGCTTTGGCCCAGCATCGCCAGCATTTGGTATATCTGTTGTGGGGAGGCTATGCCCGTTCGAAGGCCTATATGATTGACAAGCAAAACAACCTCGTTTTGGAATCTGTACATCCATCACCACTCAGCGCTAATCGCGGAGGCTGGTTTGGTCAGCATCAGTTCTCGCGTTGCAATGCCTATCTACAGCAAAATGGCTTGTCGCCAATTAATTGGTAATATCGAAATATCGTCATAACGGTATAACGTAATAACGAAGATAACAATGCAAATTCCCCCTATTCTTGAAGTCGGAGGCATCCTGATTTCCTCAGAGATACTGACTGAGTACTTCTGTTGCGACTACGAGAAGTGCAAGGGCATCTGTTGTGTGGAAGGCGATGCGGGTGCCCCTGTGACAATGGAGGAGATTGCTGCGATTGAGGAGTCGCTGGATATTGTCTGGCCCGACCTTTCTGCTTCTGCCCAAAGTGTTATCGACAAGCAAGGCGTGGCTTATTCCGACAAGGACGGTGATCTGGTAACAAGTATCGTGCGAGGCAAAGACTGTGTGTTTACCTGCTATGAGGACGATAACTGCCTCTGTGCGTTGGAAAAGGCTTTCCGCAATGGCCAGACCACATTCTGCAAACCGATCAGTTGTGCCCTTTATCCCATTCGTGAGAAGAACTTTGGGAATGGTCTCATAGGTCTGAATTATAATCGCTGGGCAGTTTGCAAGGATGCTGTTGAAAAAGGGAAAGCATTGCGCCTTCCCGTATATCAGTTCTTAAAGGAACCTCTTATCCGCCGTTTTGGTCAGGCTTGGTATGAGGAACTCTGTGAGGTTGCAGAACAGCTGCTGTCTGCAGAGAACAAGTAGCTTACCACGTTTTGACGGGTAGGGTCTGCCCTGCTTTTAACTTGAGGGTTTTGTGCTGGCCATTATATAATAAGGTAACGGTACCAGCATGTTTGGCTTTGATGCTGGCTGAGCGTACATTGCCGCCTTTCCACTTGAAGCTTACCTCATAGCCTCCGCGGGCACAGAGTCCCGAGACGGCTCCCTCGTCCCATTCTTTGGGACAAGCGGGCAACAGTTCTATGATGGCTGTTCGCTTTTGACCCTTCGCTGTTAGCAATTGACTCTGCATCAGCATTTCGCAAACACCTGCCGTACCTCCGAAGTTGCCGTCAATCTGGAAAGGTGGATGGGCATCAAAAAGATTCGGATAGGTACCACCTCCGTTACTGTAATTGGGGGCTTTGTTTCCTTCTGGTGCCACAGCAGTGAGAAGTTTGCGATAAATCTGATAAGCCTTTTCACCGTTATGAAGTCGTGCCCATAGGTTAATGCGCCAACCCGTACTCCAGCCTGTCGTCTCGTCACCCTTTTGGATGAGAGTTTGTTCGCAGGCGGCAGCCAATTTTTCACTATTAACTATTCCCTTTTCACTTGATATATGATGCCCTGGGTAGAGCCCTATCAGGTGTGACTGGTGACGATGATGTGGATCGCGGTCCTGCCAGTCGTAATACCATTCGTTGAGGTCGCCCTCCTTGCCGATGGTGTAGGGGCGTAGGCGGTTTAAGGCCGTTTTATATGTGGCGATGTTATCGCCACACACGGAACCGGCAGCACAGACATTCAGCAGCAGTTCGCGAATGATGGCCAAGTCGGCAGTGCCCCCATAGCATGTAACGCCATGATAGCCTTTATCTGTGATGTATTCATTTTCAGGCGATGTGCTGGGTGCTGTGATGAGTTCCGAGGGATTGTGCGGATTGGCAATGAGCCAGTCGAGGCAGAAGTCGGCAGCACCTTTCATCAGCGGATAAGCCACATTCTTTAGGTACTCCTTGTCTTGCGTAAACAGATAGCGCTCCCACAGCGTTTGCACCAACCAGGCACCTCCCATATTCCAACAACTCCACATAGGACTTTCCCTGTTTTCGCCTACGGGGTTTGTCATTGCCCACAGGTCACTGTTATGGCTGGCACACCATCCGTTATCAACACCGTAGAAGTGGTGAGCCGTATGGCGTCCGTTCTCTGCCAGCGCTCGGATGAAATCATCCAAGGGTTCAGCCATCTCAGCAAGGTTGGCTGTGAAGGCTGGCCAGTAGTTTTCCTCCAGATTGATATTCATGGTGTAGTTGCCTCGCCAGGGGGACCAGAGTTGTGGTGCCCAGAGACCCTGTAGATTGGCTGGAACACCCTTGGTACGAGAGCAGGAAATCAACAGGTAACGACCAAACTGAAAGTAGAGAGTTTCGAGATAGCGGTTGTTTGTGCCTTCTCGCAATAACTGGTCAGTAGGTATGTCCTGTTTGTCGTCGTAATACGACAAACCCAACAGCAGTTTCACGCGGTCGTAGTATTGCCGGTAGTCGGCGATATGGCGACGACGGAACTCGTCGTAACTCAGATTGCGGGTATGCCAGATAGCGTCGGTGGCTTTCTCCAGATAGGGCGCGCCCTCCTTCACAGGATGCTTGTCATAGCCATTGAAACTGGTTTCGTTGACCAGATAGACAACTGCTTCTTTCGCATTCGAGATGGTGAGGGTGGAGTCTTTGGTGTGGACAATACCGTCTGTGTTTACCTGTAGCATCGTACAGAAATGAATCGTCTCCATCGGATCGCCTGTGGCGTGTCCTGTCATGGTGAGCTGGTTGTTGCTGCCCTTCACCTGGTGGGGCACCTGTGCCGTCATGACTATCTTGCAGTTGATGTCACCCTTCAGTCGAATGGCGATAAGTTTATCTGGGTTCGAAGCATAATACTCTCGTGTGAAGGTCGTCCCGTTGCGAATAAAATGGTCGTTGACGAGGGCACTGTCCAGATTCAATTCTCGACGATATTCACTGGTATTCCCCTTGTTTTCATCAATGATCAAGAGGGTGCCCAAGGGTTGATAGAACTCTGAGTTATGTCCTTCTACGTGCAGTTGCAGGGAGTCAGCACGGGCATAATCCTCGGCAAACAAGGCCTTGCGAATCTCAGGAATCCATTGGGCGGCTCCTGCTCCTTCCTGGTGGTCAACGGGTTTACCTGTCCAGAACGTGATGTCGTTCAGGTGGATGAGGCAGGTGTCGGCACCACCATATACCAATGCCCCTAACTTGCCATTGCCAATGGGCAGCGACTCTTCAAAATAACGTGCTTCGTGGTTGTACATCAACCGCATGGCAGGCTGTGTCTGTGCCGCACTACTTAGTGTGGCCATCAGCGCGAGAATTGTTAGTAGTTTTTTCATATCTGAGCACAAAAGTACAAAAAAGCTGTCAAAAAGCCAAAAAATACTTGGGAATTCGCAACCTTATTTGTATCTTTGTGGCGAAAGATCATTTTTTATTCACTAAACAAAGCAAATACAACTATGAAAGAACTGAAAGGAACAAAAACAGAGAAGAACTTGCAGGAAGCTTTTGCAGGTGAGTCAATGGCTCGTAACAAGTACACCTATTGGGCTTCGAAGGCCAAGAAGGACGGTTATGTACAGATTGCTGCTATCTTTGAGGAGACTGCTGCCAACGAGAAGGAACACGCCAAGATGTGGTTCAAACTCTTAGAGGGTGGCATCAAGGACACTGCAGCCAATTTGGAGGCTGCAGCAGGTGGTGAGAACTTCGAGTGGACGGACATGTATGCCCGTATGGCCCGTGAGGCTCGTGAAGAGGGCTTCGATGAGATTGCTGAGAAGTTCGAGGGTGTTGCAGCTATTGAGAAGGAACACGAAGAGCGTTATCGCAAGCTATTGGATAATGTCCGCAAGGAGCGTGTATTCTCAAAGGACGGCGATGTCATCTGGCAGTGCTCGAACTGTGGCCACATCGTGATTGGCAAGCAGGCCCCAGAGGAGTGTCCAGTCTGCAATCATCCCCAGGCTTATTTTCAGGTAAAGGCCGAGAATTACTAAGCTGACAATAAAAAAGAACGGGGGTTCCACATGCTATGATGGGACCCCCGTTCTTTATTTGGTCTTGCTTAACGGGTTCGCTGATAGGTGCGATAGCCGTAAACGATGATGACAAGGAAGCACAGCAGGGGCAGGATGAACGAAAAGTTGACTGCCGGCATACCGAATACCTCGTGCTGGTCGATGATTTTTGCCTGTAACGGGGGCAGTACGCTACCACCGAGGATGGCCATAATCAGTCCGGCAGCACCAAACTTGGCATCGTCGCCCAAGCCTTGCAGGGCAATGCCGTAGATGGTGGGGAACATCAGCGACATACAGGCCGAGATAGCCACCAGGCAATAGAGTCCCAAACGCCCGTCGATGAAGATGACACCACAGGTGAGCAAGGCACCAACCATAGCGAGGACACCCAACAGCGTTCCTGCATTGATATACTTGAGGAAGTAGGTACAGATGAATCGGCTTGAAACAAAGATGACCATTGCAATGATGTTGTATGTCTGTGACATCACTTCAGCCTCTTGTTCGCTCATACCCTCGTTCATCAATACGCGTGTGCCATACTGAATAATAAAGGTCCAGCACATAATCTGTACACCCACATAGAAGAACTGGGCAATGACTCCCTCACGATAGTAGTCAATGCGGCAGATACGCTTCAGGGTGGCCAAGGGGTGAACATCGTGGTTCTTGTCGGCATTATGAGGCATCTTGGTGAAATAGATGACCAGGAACATCAGTGCAATAACGGCTCCGATGGCCAGATAGGGTGCTATCAGTACGCTGAGGTCAGAGTCGCGCATGGCGGCAAATTCTATGTCAGAGAGCAGTGCGCGCTCTTCGGTAGAAGCAGGGTTCAGTTTGGCTTGGATAAAGTTCATAGCCACATACATGCCACACAGCGAACCCATGGGATTGAAGCATTGAGCCATGTTCAGACGGCGCGTGGCTGTTTCTTCAGTACCCATCGACAGAATATACGGATTACACGATGTCTCGAGGAATGATAGTCCACAAGTCAAGATGAAATAGGCTACCAGGAAGGGATAGTACATGCCTGTCCATGAAGCGGGCAGAAATAGTAGGGCACCTACTGCATAGAGTCCCAGACCCATCAGCACGCCAGCTTTATAGGAATACTTGCGGATGAACATGGCTGCAGGGAAAGCCATTGCGAAATAGCCGCCATAGAAGGCTACCTGTACCAAGGCACCATCCGTAACGCTCATGCGGAAAATCTTGGAGAAGGCTTTCACCATGGGGTTGGTAATATCGTTGGCAAAGCCCCATAGGGCAAAACACGATGTAACAAGAATAAATGGTATGAGGTAGCTCACACCGTCACGGGAAATGATTGAATCTTTTTTCTGTTGGTCCATTATTGTTGGGTTTATTTAGTAGTGGCTGCAAAGGTAGTGCAAATCTCGCGAAAATCAAAAAGATTTGCGAATTATTTTACCTTATATCTTAAAGAATGTTAGTTGTGAGGACATCAAATAACGCTGTTCGTCGTTAAAACAAAATGATAACTCAAAAAAGAAAAATGAAAAGAATATTATTTGTATTGGCTGTGCTGACAATGACTTTGTCAGCCAGCGCTCAGTATCCTGACATGACCAGTGAGGCCAAACATTACATTGAACAACAAAAGAAACTGTGGCAGGAACATAGCGATTCCGCATGGGCCGTCGCATTTCCCATAGTGGTGGAAGAGGCAAAGGCCGGGCGCCCTTATGTGCCCTGGGCCAGCATGCCCTACGATCTGCGTCAGGCTAAGATTCCTGCTTTCCCTGGTGCCGAGGGCGGTGGTATGTATACCTTTGGCGGCCGTGGAGGTAAAGTGTTGACAGTCACGAACTTAAACGACGATGGACCTGGCTCGTTCCGTTGGGCCTGCGAACAGGGTGGAGCACGCATTGTGGTGTTCAATATCAGCGGTATTATCCGCCTGAAGTCACCTATTTATGTTCGTGCACCCTATATCACCATTGCCGGACAGACGGCTCCTGGCATGGGAGTGATTATCGCTGGTGAGTCGTTCCAGGTGGACACACACGACGTCATTGTGCGTCACATGCGTTTCCGCCGTGGCGAGACGCAGGTAACCTATCGCGAGGACTCCTTTGGCGGTAATCCTGTGGGTAATATCATGATTGACCATTGTTCGTGTGAGTGGGGACTCGATGAAAACATCTCGTTCTATCGTCACATGTTCGACCTGAACGACGGCAAACCCAAGCGTAAGACGCCTACCGTTAACGTGACTATCCAGAACACCATCTCGGCTAAGGCGCTTGACACGTGGAATCATGCTTTTGGTTCTACCATCGGTGGTGAGAATACCACCTTTATGCGTAACCTTTGGGCTGACAATACAGGACGTAACCCGTCTGTCGGCTGGGCTGGAGTCTTCAACTTCATCAACAATGTTGTCTACAACTGGGTACACCGCACGGCTGACGGTGGTGAGTTTAAGTCGATGTTCAACTTCATCAACAACTACTATAAGCCGGGTCCTCTGACTCCAAAGGAAAGTCTTGTAGGTCACCGCATCATCAAGGCCGAGAGCCGTTCAGAGGGATTGTTCCCCTTCAAGCAGTTCGGACGTGTCTATGCCAACGGCAACATCATGGAAGGCTATCCTGAGATTACAAAGGATAACTGGAAGGGTGGTATTCAGATAGATGACCATAATGCGGAAATCGATGAAACGGTATTGGCGCTGATGCGCTCTGACGAACCGTTTAATATGCCTTACGTTTCTATTATGGATACAAGAGGAGCTTACCAGTGGGTGTTGAACTACGCTGGAGCAACCATCCCGTGCCGTGATATCGTTGACCAGCGCATCTGCGAGGAGGTTCGCACTGGCAAGGCTTACTACGTCGAGGATTATGAGAAGAAGGTTAAGGACAACCCCTACGGTGATATGTGGGGACTGCACAAGCGTTCCCAGAATGAGGAGGGATTCTTTAAATATCGCAGATTGCCTAAAGACAGCTACAAGGATGGTATCATTACCGACCCGCGTCAGATGGGCGGATATCCCGAATACGGTGACTGGAAACCCTGGAAGGACAGCGATGGCGATGGTATGCCCGACGAGTGGGAGACGGAAAATGGACTGAACCCCAATGACCCGTCTGATGCTAACAAGGACTGCACGGGTGACGGATATACCAACATCGAGAAGTACATCAATGACATTCCGACTAACGTTAAGGTTGACTGGACTGACTTAAAGAATAATCACGATACGTTGGTAAAGCGAATCAATTAAGCAACGCTTATGAAAAGAATACTAGGGATACTAGTCGGACTAGTCATACTAGTTTCACTAGATGCTGGTGCCCAAAATGTGGCCCTCAAAACTGAAGGCCAGGATTCGGCTTACGTAGAGACCATCAAAGGTCGTGCACAGAAAATCGTTGACGGATTGGACTTGACGGATGCCCAGAAAGCCGAGAACGTGCGTAACATCATTGCCAACCGATATTTCCTGCTCAACGATATCCACGCCAAGTACGACAAGAGTCAACAGGATGCGCGTGATGCAGAACTCTATAAGCACCATTTTGAGTTGGCATCTGCTTTGGCACTCTATCTGACTGAAGAACAGATAGATGCCGTGAAGGATGGTATGACTTTCGGACGCCTGAAGCGCGACTATCAGGCTACACAGGACATGATACCTACGCTTTCTGAATACGAGAAAAAGCAGGTACTTATCTGGCTCCGTGAAGCTCGCGAATATGCAATGGATGCTGCCGATTCCAAGGGCAAGCACTTCTGGTTCGACAAGTATCGTGGCCGCACTAACAACTGGCTCTCTGCTCGCGGTTACGACCTGAAGAAGGAACGTGACGCATGGATGAAGAGAGTAAAAAGTGATAAGTGATAAACGATAAGTGATAAATGATAAACGATAAGTGATAAGTATCTATGAGGGGCGTGTTGGAAGAAAAGAGCTTCAATTTTGCAATTCGTGTTGTAAAATTAAATAGGTATCTTACTGAAATAAAACATGAATATGTTATATCTAAACAGTTATTAAGATCAGGTACTTCAATTGGAGCCAATATTTCAGAAGTACAGTTTGCCCAATCGAAAAGTGATTTTGGCACAAAGATGCATATCTCACTCAAAGAAGCTAATGAAACCAGGTATTGGGTTCGTCTTTTGACAGCAACAGATTATCTGACAAAAGATGAATCTGAAAGCCTAATCTCTGATTGTAATGAATTGATATCCCTTCTCTCATCTACTTGTAAAACCGTATTACCAAGGACACATGAAGAATAATATCTCAGTTATCTTAACGATACTTATCACTTATCACTTATCACTTATCACTTCATCGGCACAGCCGATGGATTATTCCTATTGTGGTTACCATCGTTCAGAAATTCCCATTCCATCGGCAAATGTCGTGGTGTATGTAGAACCTGTGGCTGGCGATAATTCAGCCATGATTCAAGGAGCCATTGATTACCTGAGCATGCAGAAACCTGACCGTCAGACGGGCTTGCGAGGGGCTGTCCTGTTGGCTGAAGGAACCTATGAATTGAACGAACCCCTGCGTATCCGTACCAGTGGTATCGTTCTGCGAGGCAGTGGTCGCGACAAAACCATTCTCCGCAAACAGGGCTACGATCGTGGTGCGCTCCTATATATAGAAGGTACGCACGACATACTCGCTAAGGACACGTTCACCGTGTCCGACACCAAGGCAGGCTCCCTCCACTTATCACTTATCACTGATCACTCATCACTTATCACTGATCACTTATCACTTATCACTTCCCATGACCGAGTCATGATTTGCCGTCCTTCCACCCAAGAATGGATTGATTACCTTGGCTGTTCTTCCTTTGGCGGAGGCAAGCGTATGGGCTATTGGGCTTGGCATCCTGGCGATATCGATCTTCGATGGAATCGACGTGTTTCTGCAATAAACGGCACGGGAATCACTCTTGATGCCCCCATTACCTGTAGCATTGACGCACGTTGGGGTGGGGCAAAAGCCATTGTCTATGAACATCGTGGACTCATTCAGGAGTGTGGTGTTGAGAACCTGACGCTGGAATCCGATTACGACCATTCCCGCTCGATGGACGAAGACCATTGTTGGGATGGTGTCTATGTGGCTGATGCCGAGGATTGCTGGGTGCGCATGGTGAACTTCCGTCATTTTGCAGGTTCGGCAGTGGTTATCCAAAAATCAGCACAGCAGATTACCGTCGAGGACTGCCAGTCACTGGAGCCTGTTTCTGAGATAGGTGGTTTTCGTCGTCGCACATTCTTGACTCTCGGTGAAATGGTGCTTTTTCAGCGTTGCTACTCTGAACATGGCATCAACGACTTTGCTGTAGGTCATACGGCCCCTGGTCCTAATGCCTTTGTACAGTGTGAGAGTTTCGAGAGTTTTGGTCCAAGTGGTGCCATTTCGTCGTGGGCGCCAGGCATCTTGTTCGATATCGTGAATATCGATGGCAATGACATTGTTTTCAAGAATTGGGAACTGCAAAAGTTCGGTGCAGGCTGGAGCACAGCCAACAGCACCATGTGGCAGAGTACGGCTTCGGGTCTGTTCTGCTATTCGCCGGACTCTCTGAATCGCAACATCTCGCATGGCTGTTGGGGACAGATACAAGGGAATGGTGATTATTCTGAAATGAATGAACACGTCAAGCCGTATTCGCTCTTTGCTTCTCAATTGGAGAAACGATTGGGACATGATGTCAATGCCCAGTGTCGTGTGCTGGAGCGCAATACGAATGCCAGCAGTTCGCCAACCATCGAGGAGGCCATTCAATTGGCGGAAGAGGCGATGAAACCGCGCATTTCTATGCAAATGTGGATTGATTCAGCTGTCTTTACGGGCGATATTTCGAAAGGAAAATTGAAGGCTTTTGTTTATAAGGAAACTCCCAATCGCGACTTTCGCACCTATCATTATGCCATTCAGAATGGTTGGCTGACGCTGAATAAGGCCGTTCTGGTGGGAGGAAAGCACCAGACGCCTTGGTGGAACGGACGCACGACGGATGCTTCTATGGCAAAGGCGAAGTATGCCTTGACGCGCTTCGTTCCTGGGCAGGAAATGACTGGCGGCACGGATCGCGTTGACTCTGTCGTGGCCCAGATGCAGCGAGAACATACTTTGCTGTTCAGTCAGAATTATGGTCTTTGGACAGATCGCCGTCGCGACGACCATGAGCGCATCCGCCGTAAAGATGGTGATGCTTGGGCTCCTTTCTTCGAACAGCCCTTCGCCCGCACAGGTCGTGCTCAAGGCGGTTCTTTGACTAAAGATCAAAGTGTGGCGTTGCAATATTCCGCCTTGGCCTGGGATGGTATGTCGAAATACGACCTCACCACACTCAACAAATGGTACTTCTACCGCCTGCAGCAGTTTGCAAAAAAGACCGAATCCATCGGCATGCTGCTGAAAAACCAGCACTATTTCCAGCACAATATTCTTGAGGCTGGTGCCCATTGGGTTGACTGTCCGTGGCGCACAGCCAACAACGTGAATAATACGCCTTTCCTGGAGCCTGTCAACTTTACGGGTGATAAGCGCATCTTTACGGCTAACTTGTTCTATGACGTGACGAATCCCACCATGCGTGAATTGCATCGTCAGTATATCCGTCAGTCGTTGGATGCCTTCAAGGGTCAACCGAATGTGATTCATTCCATTGGCGAGGAGTTTACGGGTCCTCTGCATTTCGTACAGTTCTGGTTGGACGTCATTGCTGAGTGGGAATTGGAAAATGGCCAGGTACTGGTTGACTTGGCAGTAAACAAAGACGTGCAGGATGCCATTCTGAACGACCCTGTTCGCTCAAAAATCGTCGATATCATCGACATCGAGCAGTGGTTCTATCACGATAAGGGGGAGTATGCCCCAGAGGGTGGCGTGAATATGGCTCCGCGTCAGTATGCCCGAAAGATTCGTGCGGGTGGCGCTCGTTTCGAGGATGTCTATCGTGCTGTCAGCGAATATCGTCAGCAGTATCCTGACAAGGCCGTTGTCTATTCCGCTCAGAAGCATCCTGAAATGTGCTGGGCTTCGCTGATGGCTGGCGGTTCCTGTGCTGCCATACCTGTCAAGGATAATGCTTTCCTCGAGGAATTATCGTTGATGACGCCCCACGCATCAAATCAGACAGGTGTTTATTCACTCGAAGGTCCCAACGGCTTCCTTGTTTACAGCGATACCGATTATACGCTTGATTTGACCCCCGGCAAGTATATGCTCTACCAGATTGACGCTAAGACAGGTACCATCCGCTACCTGCGTGATGTCTCGGGTCGCGTCCAACTCTCCAACCAGTCCGTTTGGTGGCTCAAAAGGAAATAGGTGTCGCAGGGACTGAGAGCTGTTGTCGCAGGGACTGAGAGCCGTTGTAGCAGGGACTGAGAAGCCTTCTCGCAACCGTTCGCGTTAGCCCAAACAACCGTTCTCGTTAGCCCAAACGACCGTTCGCGTATACGCAAAAGCTATCACCGGTTTTTTCAGGGGGGGGCACTGTTGGGGCACTGTTGGGGCGGGGTTGGGGCACTCTTTTTAGCAAACATAGCCCCAAAAACTACCTTTATATAAAGAGCTTCCGGAGAATTGGGGCGCAAGGGGCTATGTTTTTTTGAATTGTATGTATAGAATACGTGGCCTAGAGAGTGACAGGGACCTGGTACCTGTCACAATGCTTCTATGTGAGGTTGTTCCCATAAAGGAATAAAAATCGGTTTCGACCGACCGCTCCTATATATTCGGGCGGGGGCTCCAAGATATAAGGGCTCCCGCCCGAATTGATGGGGTCGCCCGCCCGAATCTGACAACATGCCGTCTCTCTCCCTGCTACACCGTTTGCTACCCGTTTCTTCCCCGTCAGATGTTCGTTATATTATCGGATATCAATCGGACAACAAACGGACATCAATCGAACAACAATCTAACAACAACCGAATAAAAGTCGGCACTACTCCCTTGCTACATCGAAAGTAATCTTTGGTTACGCCTTGGCTCACAACGAATCTCGGGAAAATGCACAGTCCCCGTGTGCAACGGTCGACGCTGGGACTCCCTAAGGGTAATCTCGGCTGTTTTGTTTTTTTAACGCAGGCATTTGGGTCAGGGACCAAATGCCTGCATAGGTTTTCTTGCAGGGCTGTTTCTTTTTTTGTAATTTTGTCGCACTAACCTCATGATAGTATGAAGAAAGTGTGTGACATAAGATTATTTAACGTGGAATATTTGGCAATGTCAAATATTCCTATACACACACAATTAGCACTACTGGCGTACAATACCTTATTATACTATGCGGGCGACCGCGCGTTAAGGTACGGTTCCTCTTGCCTTCCGGCAAGCAGGCCGCAGTGTTTTTCCAATGACTTAAGCAAAAAGTTTATATCTATTAACAATTTAATTTATTAACAACAATGAGAAGAAAATTACTATCAATTCTCGCGCTGCTCTGCCTGACGGTATCCAGCGCATGGGCACAGTGGACGGGTGGCACGTACACCGCCACGGCCGATGAAGTCGTCAGTGCAATTGTTGTCAACACCGACGCCACGCTGACCATCAACGCGGGTGTGACCGTAACTGTCAACGGTGTTTTGGGCTCACATGGTGGCCAGGCTATCACCGTTGCCAACGGCAAGACTCTCACCATCGTTGGCCCAGGCACACTCACTGTCTATGGTTTGGACGGCGCTGATGGCACCGACGGCAGCGACGGCACCAACAGCGTCGCAGCCATCACTGGCGACATCATCGTAAAGGGCGCTACCGTGAATGCCATCGGCGGCGCAGCCGGCAATGGCGGTGACAGCAGCACTGGCAAAGGCGGCAACGGCGCTGTAGGCGCCAGAGGCTTCTCGAATGGTACAGTCACTATCTATTACGGCACTATCAATGCCACCGGCGGCGTTGGCGGCAACGGCGGTAACAGCACCGCAGACCAAGGTGGCGATGGCGGCCAAGGTGGCTATGCCTTCGTAGTCACCGCACTGAACTACTATGGCGGCATCGTGAATGCTACCAGCGGTGCTGTCGGCAAAGGCGGTACAGGCTCAGCAGGCAATGGCTCTGATGCCAACCGCAGAAAGGCCTTTGGCGGCAACTACTTGACCTTAGAGAACACGAAGGCCACACTGACAGGCGATGGTGCTAACATCACCCCCGCCACCAAACCCACTGTCAATAACTACTACACGGTCAACATCGTCCCCAACGTTGATGCCAGCGGTAATTGCGGCACAACTGGTCATGAATCAGACGTGACATGGACATTGACCAGCGACGGCGTGCTGACCATCAGCGGTACGGGCGCCATGGCGGATTATGCAAACAAGGCTAATCAACCTTGGTATTCCTACCAAAAAAGCATTACGAGAATCGTGGTTGGGGAAGGCGTGACTCACATCGGAAATCGTGCCTTTGCGTCCTGCGATGAAGCAACGTCGATTTTTCTTCCGACGACCTTGACATCCATTGGCGTACGTGGCATCGAAGTTTGCGACAACCTAACGTCGGTCACCATCCCCGAAAATGTGAAGACCATCGGCGATTATGCCTTCCAGAGTTGCGAGAACCTAACGTCGGTTTCGCTTCCGACAACCTTGACATCCATTGGCCAACGTGCCTTCGCTAGCTGCACAAACCTGACGCTGGTCACACTTAAAAGCAGCCCGGTTATTGGTTCATATGCCATCCCAAGTAAGGCAACTGTTACGATGAACCTGACGGCGAATGAAGGAGAGACTGGTGAATACTGGCTGACGTTCTATAACCAGAACTACAAGTTCCAAGCTGATGAAAACACGCAGATTTTCAAGGCTGCGCTCGAAGGCGCGGGGCTCACACTGACGGAATTGACAACGGACAAGATTGTGAATGCCGGCAAGCCAGTCATTCTGAAATCGACAGCGGGCACTATTACCATGACGCTGGCATCGACAGCCAGCAGCAACGACTTCAGCGGCAACAGCCTGCAAGGTGTGTCGGCTGCAGCAGGATTGACGGCTGCTGACCCAAGCACAACCTTCGTACTGAACAACGGCACTGGCGGCGTGGGCTTCTACAGACTGGCAACAGGCAAGACGCTTGGCGTGGGCAAGGCATACCTGACGTATAGCAGTGGCGGCGCTTCCGCTCCCGAGTTCCTCGGCTTCGGCAACGAAACAACGGCTATTTCTACCATTGAGAAAATGAGAAATGTAGAAAATGAGACATTCTACGACCTGCAGGGTCGCCGTGTGGCTCAGCCCACGAAGGGCCTGTACATCGTGAATGGTAAGAAAGTTGTGATAAAGTAAACTATGGAGGACACTATTATGACAAAGAAAGAATATTTGAAGCCCGAGATGGAGGTTGTGATAATTCAGCAGCAGAGCCAGATTCTGGCAGGCAGCACGCAAGGCCTGAATGATAACCTGCAAAACGAAGAAGTTACCGATGGCTGGGCGCCAACCCTCGATTTCTAAGACTCGTAGTGGGACAGGCACGCTGTGAGGTTGTTCTCATGAAGGAATAAAATTCGGTTTCGACCGACCGCTCCAATATATTCGGGCGGGGGCTCCAAGATATAAGGGCTCCCGCCCGAATTTATGCTGCCGACGCAAAGGGGGCTATTCTTTGTCGATGATGACGGTCGGGGTGTCTAGGAGTGGCAGGGACCTGATGCCTGTCAGAACCAGGTCATCTTTTATCTTTTGCGGCATTTAATTTGTCGAAAGTTTGGAAGTTTCAGAAATAATGCCTATCTTTGCCGTCGAGAACTGTAAATTGGAAAATTATGTGTACAGTGACATTATCTTTTAACGAAAAAGACAAAGTGGCAAGCGAAAAGCTGGCTGCGCTGCTTAGTACGGGGCTATTTGTTCAGCTTAACAGGCAAGAAAATCTTGATATTGACTATACTGATCCCACATTGTATGAAGACAGCGCCCCCCAGCCAGAGGAAAAGGAATTCTATACTCCAGAAGAGTTAAGAGATATTCTTATCAGCGATCTTAAAGATGCCTACGGAGTGAGGGATGCAGTATAAGTATCATATAAAGCCTTTGGCAGTCCAGAGAGTAAGGTCGTTCTATCAGAACGTCCTTTTAAAGTATCCGAACACATTTTCCTATGATGATATGCTCAAGTATATCAATAACACCGTTGATGCTATTTATGGTATTGAACATTCGCTACTGCGTCGCCAACCCGCGATGAAGCGATGGCAGAACTGGCACATGGCTCATGCAGATAATTGGTACTATGCCTATTCCATTGATGGAGACATAATTACCATTCATGATGCCTGTCATCAGCAAAACATACACGACTAACCTTTGTCGATGATGACGGTCGGGGTGTCGTGGTAGCGGCCGACGACTGTAACGGTCTTGCCGGTCTTATAGCGGTAAAGACCTGATAGCGTCGTTACAACCAGTTCATAGCTATGGCCTATCTCCAACTGGTCCATGGTGAGGAGGGTGAGATAGCTGTTGGCTTCCTTGGGTTTGAACTCATAAAACACACTATCGGGGATGAGTACCGTCTGCGGGTCGTCCAGATTCAGTGTGGTAGAAAAGGTTCCTTCTGCCGAGCTGATGCCGGTAAACACAAAGTGCACATTGTTGCCGCAATAGGTGCGCAACAGTTCAAAGCTGGCACCAAGACGATCCACGTCGTAGACCATCATGCAGCGCAAGTTGGGCCATAACTGCGACACCATTTGTGACCCAATCTGGTGGCCCTCCATGATTTCACGAATGGCGTTGGCCCTCTCTGCATCTGGTTGGATATAGGGATTACCTTGTTCAATGTCGTCAGCCAGCGTGGGCCAGTGTTTTTCGATATATCGAAGCAACTCTACCATGTTGTCATAATGGTCGCAGACAGCCAACGAGATGTCTTTCTGTTTCAGGGCAAAGAGTGCCTGGAGATAGAGGATATCCGTTGTCAGGGGCCAGTTGTTGATGTCAACGGGAACGACATATACTTGGTCGTTGTCAAATTCCCGCTTCACCAATAGTCGGCCCAGCAGGTTGCCAACAGTAATACCTGATGGCAGGCGCTCTACGCTGTTGTCCACCAGATTCAGTGTCATGCCGTCTGTCAGAAAACCATGCTGACCGGCAATATAGAATCCGGCACAGAAGCTGTAGTCGTAGCTTGCCTGCACACTCCAACGCGACTGTGGTAGCCGTCTATAGCCATCGAGCGTGGAGATATGCTCCGTGAGGTAAGTCGTCAGAATATTTTTTTCGCCATCAACGATGCGCTCAATATAGGGTATATAGTCCTCATAGTTTGTCAGGGGCATAAAACGTCTGAAGGCATTGAGGGTCAGAATGTTCCTGAAGCCGTGTTCGCGTCCGAAATCAGTATTGGCATTTTCACGCACGAGCCTCATCAGGAACTCCTCCTGACTGCGCATGGGGTTGTAGGTGATGTCTTCCAGCCTGTTTCTCACATTCTGTCCATCAGCCCAACGTGCCTCGTTTACGATTTTGATAACCCTCTCGTCCATATATTATTTGAATAAATTCTGTTTTTCAAAATCTGCTTCATAGGGTTCCATATTGCCTTTCATGTTGAAGGTCAACACGGACCGATCTATCGTCACATCCAGCGAGCACGGTGCACCCTCGATGAGTGGAATACAACTGTTACTGCCCACGGGGAATCCGCAGCAGACGGGGATTTCGTATTCGTGCAGATGGGCCACCAGCATCTGTTCCACGCTGCCATACTGCAGGTCGTACTTGATGGAGGTAAATGTGCCGAAAATGATGCCCTTCACTCTTTCGAAGTCGTACTGCAGACGTAGCATATAGAACAGCCGGTCGATGGCATGCAACGACTCTTCCACCTCTTCGATGAAGAGGATAATGTCGTGTTTCGATGCCAGATGGATTTTTGTTCCTGCTACGGTGGAATAGCTTGACAGGTTGCCGCCCACGAGGATACCCTCTGCATGGCCGCATCGGTTATAGGGGTTCCCTGGAATCCTGTATTGAGGCAGCGTACCAAAGAGCATTTTACGGATAATGGAGGTTGCCGGTTCCTGACTGCTGGCTATCTGGAACGCCATAGGCCCGTGAATACACATCACACCCGCATAGGCAATGGCATAAAGCAACATGGTGATGTCGCCATGACCTATCAGCCATTTGGGATGCTGCTGATAGCACTCTACAGGTATACGGTTCAACAGGTGAATGGAACCATATCCGCCTCGAGAACAGATGACAGCCTTAATCGAGTCGTCCTCCAGAGCCCATAGCAGGTCAGCGGCGCGCTCGTCGGCGGTTCCCGCGTAGGCGTTTACATTAAGGTTGTTGGTGTGTGGCCCAATCACAGGCTGCAGTCCCCATCCTCTGATGATTTCCGCAGCCTGCTGCAAGGCCTCCTGAGGCACCCAATATGCCGGCGATACAAGGGCAACCTTGTCTCCCGCCTTCAAAAAGGGTGGCTGAACGATCCTTTTACCTTGGTACATTATTTTAGAATAATATAGATGTCGAAAATGTTTTGTTCTGCAAAGGTAGCATTTTTCCCATATTTTTGCAATACCTGCCCCCCCCCCCCACCACTCACAATTTGTAAATTCCGAAAGAGAATTTGTAAATTCTGAGAGTTGATAATGCCCGCATTTGGGATAAGAACCAAATGCGTGCATATAGCGCGATTATTATGATTGGTCTTTCATCCAGGCAGTGACGGTCTGGCCGTTGAACTGCTTGAAAGCAACGGCGAAGGTGCTGTAGCTGCGGAAACCGCTCTGCTGAGCCAGTTCCGTGGCGGTAGCGGGACGCAACGAGGTGATGCTGTTGCGGTAGAGTCGCATGAAATGCTTGATGCGCAGGCTGTTGATATACGAGTTATAGGTGATGTTCTGCTGGGCGAAATACTGGCTGAGGTAGGTACGGTTGGTGCCGATGGCTGTAGCGAGTTGTTGCAGGGTAAGATCGTGCTGCAGATAGAGCTGGGTGGCCTCGCAATGCTGTTCCAACAATGATCCGATATTCAAAGGAATGCCCACGGAGGTGTTGTCCGCGTCATCATCTTCAAGTGCATCGTCTGGTGTTACTGTATCCTTGGCATCGAGTTGCTGTAGCGTCTCGACGCGCCAGAGCAGGAAGGCGATGATGACGAGTGTGATGAGCTGCGACAGAAACTCCCTGGACATGTTACCCGGATTCGTGGAGTATGCCTGATAGAATATCATGAGAACGATGGCAAACAGCAGACTCTGCCACACCTCCTTGTGATCCAGGTCAGCATAGTTGTCTTTCAGCCAACGGCTGTATTGTATGAGCGCATAGATATAATAGGAGACAAAGAGGACGATGATAGCCACTTGACAGTTGTGCATCAGGTCCAGACCAAGTTCGTTGTGATTGGCTATCCCTAAGGCAGCTCCCCCTATGATAATCACTTGAGACAATACCCAGGGCCAGATGCGGCGCTGGCGGTCTTGCAACATACGCAGCAGCAATGCCATCACCAGTGGCACCAACGTGATGTGGTCGAGCATGATGCAGACGATGTTGCGGATCAGGCGGTCGTCAGCGAGCCAATAGACACCAATCATATACCACCACGCATGACTCATCGCTGCCATGATGAAGAAGGCTGCCGTCCATCGGCGCAGTGCCCTCGGGGGGGTGACATCAGGCGCAATGGCGTTGCTACGTCTCAGCCATAGATAGATACCTGCCGCGATGGCAAACATGACAACGCCGCCATAGAGCATAAGGAATAGGAAATCGTGGAGACTCTGGGGTGCGTACATTGATGAAGTGATAAGTGATGAGTGATAAGTTGGCTATCGCGTTAAATTTCGTCGTCGTCAGTGGTGACGAGGGTGGCACGGTATTCAGCGGGGGTGACGCCATAGCAGCGCTTGAACTGCAGACGCAGGTTGGGGGCGGTGAAGCCCACCTCGCGGGCTATGTCGGCGATGGTCATCTCGGGATGGTTGGTTAGCAGGTCGTAGGCCACCTCCATGCGGATGGAATTGATGTACTGGGGAAAGGACATACCGTCGGCAAAGGCATTGAGTTGGTCGTTCAAATGATGACGGCCTATACCAAAAAGCTTCATGATGTCCTCGCGCATCAAGTTGACTTGTGCGTAGAGGTGGTCCTTGCGGATGATGGTGTCGATGGTCTTAAACAGTTCTTGGTCCATTGCAAGTTTTTGATTTTCGTTTGCAAAATTAAGAAAAAACTGAATGATTCGGAAGAAAACATATGCACGCATTTGGTACATGAACCAAATGCGTGCATCGAAGGCGGTAGTTTTTGTATTTTCTGAGAGTGTTTTGAAAAATCTGAATGTCTTTGAAGTGATGAAATGGTTGTTTTTTATTGATTTTGACGATATTCTGCAGGCGTCATGCCGTATTTGCGCTTGAACTGTTCGCGCAGGTTGGCAGGCGAGAAACCCACAGCGGTGGCAATGGCGGAAATAGTCTTGGCGGGGTCTTCGCGAAGCAGGCGGAGTGCCACTTCCAAACGAATATTGTTAACATATTGTGGGAAGGAGAGTCCACTAGCGTTTTCAGCCAACAGATCGTTCAGCGTGTGACGGCTGATGTCGAAACGGTCGCAGATGTCCTGACGCTGCAAGTTGACATTCTTATATAGTTGCTCGCTGCGGATAGCTGCGTCGATGTCATTGAATATTGAAGATTGAACAGTGATAGGGCCACCATCGTCGGACTCGTCTTCGCCTTGCTCCTCAAGTTCTTCTTCCTCTGGCTCAGGTTCTATAGGCATGCCGTTGATCATGCGTACCAGTGCTCGGTTCTTCTCGGTGACGATGCGCTTCTGACGGAAGAAATAAACGGCAAAGGCAATGGCCAATAGTGCGACGACGGTCACTGCGAGGCTGATGATATGTGAACGTTCGGCCTCGGCCTGTTTCTCCTGAATCTCGAGTTGCTGCTCCTGAGCGTGGTAGCGGGCGGCATAGTCGTGGGCCTTGCCTTTAATGAGGCTGTCGCTGAGCACTTTCGAGAGGTCAGCGTTGCGAGTCTGGTAATAGTAAGCTTCCGCGTAATGTTTCTTTTCACGGGCTGCGATGGCACGGGAACGGAGGATGATGGCATAGTCCTCATTGAGTGTGTCGGCAGCCATGCGACGCTCTACTTCGTCGTAGGTGGCCAGAGCTTCGTCGTACATGCCCAGTGCCATCTGCGTAGGGGCAATAAAGCGTCTGGCCGCAAAGGTCTTACCGTAGCCGCTCTGGTCAAAAAGCGCAAGATACTCGCGTGCTTTCTGGTAGTTACTCCCCTCTCCCCTTGGAGAGGGGTCGGGGGTGAGGCTGTGACTATATGCTGTAGCCATAAAACCCCAGGCCTGTGCGCGGCTGAAGTCCAGATAGCGGTCTCGGTCACTGGGATTATCGCTCCACGAGAGACGGTAGCTGTCCTCGGCATAATCTTTGGCATGCTGCTCGTAGTGGTCGAGGCGATCGAGGATGCGCTGCCCCAGGGTAATGATTTCGTTATAGCGGTGTAGCTCGTTGAGGGCGTTGATCTTACGTTTGCAGGCAACGACAAAGGCATCCATGCGGTCGATGCTGCCGGGAGCGTCGAGGTGGCTGATGGCATCGTCGAGCTTGGCAAGGCCTTCGTTCTCTTGTCCCAAATGCGTCATCACCAGACCAATGTCGGCCTCAGTACGCCAGCGTTCAGTCTCTTCGCCTTGCTGCTGACAGAGTTCGGCCTTCTGTGTAGCCCAATACATATATTGCTCATAGTCGGGCTTGGCACGGGCGGTAGTTATAAGCATATCGAGGATATTCTCCTGCTCCGTAGGATCGTTACGCACGGAGTCGTGGGTTAGCAGTGACTTGCAAATCAGGATGGCAGAGTCCTGACGTTGCTCCACAAGTGACTTGCTATAGATTCTGGCACGGATGCACTGCCCGCGGTATTCACTCATGTTACCCAGCAACAACGCTGAGTCGAGCAAGGTCAAAGCCCGCTCAGGATTGGTGGCATAAGTGACCAGTATGGTGTCCTGCTGATAGGGCGTATCTCCCAAATGGGGGATATGCCTGACGGAATGATTGTCTCCGCAGGCAGCAAAGATTAGTGCGGATACAACTATGAAAATAAGGTGTGCAACTTGTCTCATAATAACTTTGACATAAATAAAACGACTACAAAGATAAGTGTTTTTTCTCACTCTTTCCATTTTTTAACTTTTATTTTGCAATTTGTTTGGCTTTTTTCCTTAACTTTGCACCCGAAAACAAACTACTATCGATTTAGACTAAACTACTATGGTGCCAAGTAAGTTAAGGATTCGCACCCAAGAATTGGTGGCACAATTCTGCTCCGGTGATGATCAGGCGTACGCTGAGTTGTACGATATGTACATTCAGATGCTTTACAATTATGGTCTGAAAATGACCTGCAATCAGGAACTCTTAAAGGACTGTATTCATGACGTTTTTGTGAAGGTGTACATGAAGCGTAATGACAAGAACGCCATCAACAATTTGTGTTCTTATCTGCTCATCTCGCTGAAAAACAGGTTGTTGGATGAGTTTCGCCGTCAGACGTTCACGACGCCTAACGAGGTGGAGGAATACGAATATCGTCGTGCTGCGGAAGATGTGGAAAAGGATTATCTTTGTCAGGAACGCAGCATACTGCAGTCAGAGCAGGTGGCTCATCTGATGCAAAACCTGACCCGTCGCCAGCGTCAGGCTATTACCTTATATTATTTAGAGGAGCGCAAGTACGACGAGATCTGCAAGATTATGCAGATGAACTATCATTCCGTGCGTAACCTGATGCATCGGGGAATGTTGAAACTGCGCGAGGCGGCGATGTGATATTTTCTGTTTGTTTCTGATTACAAAGTTCGAAGTGTATCGTCTTTATAACAACTAAAACGATGCACGTGAAAAGAGATATTTATACCAAGGTGGAGCAATTCCTGCGTGACGATGATTTCATTCGTTACGTGATGGATTGTTCGCCAGAAGATGACTCTTATTGGGCTTCTTATTTGTCAGCAGCCCCTCACGTCCGTTCTGCCTATCTGAAGGCTTATGATATTCTCGTGCATCTTGACGATTGTCAGCTGTTGACTCCTGAGCAGGCAGAAGCACTCAAGAAGCGCGTCTTCAACACGCTTCGTACCAAGGTTAACTGACACGTTATTCTCCAAAGTCAAGGCTTAGTTGTCCGTCGCCCAGCATATTGAAGGTTTTCCGATGGTAGGGCGTGATGCCGTATTGACGGATGGCATCACGGTGTTTCTTGGTGGGGTAGCCTTTGTTTGACAGCCAGTCGTACTGGGGAAACTCTTCTGCCAAACGATTCATATAGTCGTCACGATAGGTCTTGGCCAATATCGAGGCTGCAGCTATCGAGAGATACTTCCCGTCACCCTTCACAATCGTCGTGTGGGGTAATTTCTCACCTCTCACCTCTGACCCCTCACCTCTTTCATAATACGGCTTAAACCGATTGCCGTCCACGATAATAGCCTCCGGACGCACCTGCAACTGATCCAGCGCCCTGTGCATAGCCAGAATCGACGCATTCAGGATATTGATTTTGTCAATCTCCTCAGGCGTCACAACCCCCACGGCCCACGCCACCGCGTCACGCTCGATAATCTCCCGCAACGCATAGCGACGCTTCTCCGTCAACTGCTTCGAATCGTTCAGCAACTCGTTCTGATACCCTTCGGGCAATATCACCGCAGCAGCATACACACTCCCTGCCAGACATCCGCGTCCAGCCTCGTCGCACCCCGCCTCAATCTTTCCTTTATAATAACAGCTTTCTAACATAATCTATCTCTCTCTGGAGTCATGCCTTTCTCCATATCCTCCGCAAAGATAAGCATTATTTTTGAAAGTAACAACAAATAATAATATTTAAATTACAATTATCTCTTTTTCTGCTTCTTATTCTGATATTTTGCATTTGCCCCTACCAAATACGAGATATCTTGTTGTGTATAAGTGTATTGCGCGAAATTTTGCCCATACTTTACTCCTACTTTCCCACTACTTTGCCCCTACTTTCATCCTACCTTGCCTCTACCTTGCTCCTACATGACGGCCTGATTCAATTACATAGTTGACAAGCCGTCCTAAGGCAGGGAGAACAAATGATATTACGATGAAACGAAACGATAAAGCAGGAATAACTCTTGAATTCTCGAGAGAATTTGGAGTTTAAGTACGCACTAACGATTGCTAACCAGTAAGTAAACGTCTGAATTCTCTAGAGAATTTTAGAGATAACCTGTATATAAAAACTTGCAAGCCGGTAATATGAAACGCGAGAGGTAGTAGTAAAGATGCAGAAAAGTAGCGGATTGGTAGAAGGACGATAGTGGCAAAGTAGGAGGAAAGTAGTGGTAGATATTTCTGTATATTTCTGATATAAAATGAGTTAATACGATTTTGGTAGGGACAAAATAAAAAATGCGCATTCTCAATGCCGATATCTTCCCTGCTAACTGCCACTCTGCTCCCTGCTGTCGGCTTGACACTTCCCTGCTGTCGGCCATACAACAGGGAGCAGAGCGCCGTTCAGCCAGTAAGGTGTCGAGGCAAACTCCGTGAATTGGGCTCGAAAAGCAAATTTTAATTTAATTGTTTGGAACTTTCGAAAATATTTCCTATCTTTGCCAACAAATATATATTTATTGTTATGAAATCTACGTCTGAAATACTAAGTTTGCTACGTCGTTATAAACCAACGGCGCAGAAGAAATATGGTATGACCAAATTAGGCGTTTTTGGATCTGTGGCTCGTGGCGAACAAAAACCAGGTAGCGACGTAGATATATGTTATGAAGGCAAAGCACCCTCGTTGCTTACTTTGGATTTGATCAAGACAGAATTAGAACAGCTCCTTGAATCTGAGGTGGATTTGGTTCGAGTGCGTGATAATATGAACAGTTTACTGAGACAACGAATCTTAAGAGACGGTATCTATGTTTGATATTGAAGAAGATATACCCTCAATGATTCCAGTTGTAGAAAGAATGATTTCTGACCTGAGTAAAAAATAAATGTTGAACCCTAAAAACGATGATGCCTAGGTAAGCGGATTCGCTCCCTTTCCCCTAGGCACTTTCTCCCTGTTTGTACGGCACTCTTCCCCTTTAACAGCCCGGCACAAAATTCAATACTCCGAAAGTATTGACTTCAACACCTTCCTTTTCTCCCCATCCCGGGCTCTCAGGTCCTTTCTACAAAGGTGTTCCCAACGTTTTGAGTGAAAGGTGATGGAGCTTTGCGAATGTTAAATAGTAAAAAAACACGTACAATATAGAAAGAAATGACTATATTTGCAGCATGGGAATTGACTCTGAGTCATCTTTTTTTCAAGTTACAGGCAGCCATCGTGATGAGTCCGTTGAATGCTTGCAACTGCATTCGGGTGCCCGTCAACATCTGTTCTATAAGCTCTACCGTGACGACCGCTATTATTTTTTGAAGTCGCTATGTCCCGCATATTTGCAACAAGAATTCTATCGCGAGGTGTTGCGCAAGGAGTATGAGTTGGGGAAAATACTTCAATCAGAGTATATCGTGAATTACCACGAGTTGACGGATACTCCTGCAGAATGTAGCCTGCTGATGGATTATGTTAACGGAGTGACGCTCGATGACTTCGTCCGGCTGAATCCTGATTATTTCTCCCAGTCTGACAATTTGCGGAAGTTTCTACGTCAACTATGTATGGCGCTTCACGAACTGCACAGTCACCAGGCATTGCACCTTGACCTGAAACCTTCGAACATCATGCTAACCAGCGTGAACAACGATGTTCGGCTCATCGACCTAGGCTGCTGCTACATGGATGCTCGTCCTGATTTGACAGGCCAAACAGACGACTATGCTGCTCCTGAGCAACTCGACGGCAGTAATGCAGTGGATGCCCGTACAGACATCTATGCAATGGGCCGAATCTTAGAGCAGTTGTCGATACATCAGCCTTTTTTTCAAAAGATTGCATATCGTTGTATGAAAAAGCATAAGGAAGATAGGTTTCAGACGGTTGACGAAATATTTCAGCAACTTGATGACAATCATTCTTCTAAGCATTCTGGTAATAATTATGTATATTATTTTATAGCAGTCTGCATGATGATTGTTATATTCACTTGGAGATGCATCTCAAAAACAACGACCATTACTGATGGCACGACGTTTGTCGATACATCATGCAATGACACGCTTTATCTGCGCGTCCTTTCTGTTGCTGACCGTTCTCTGGCTGTGGAACCCTCACCCGAGGGCGGTCATCCTTATACTGGTGATCTTGTGATGCCCGATTCGGTGGTCTATCGCGGTGAGACCTTCTTTATCCGTGAACTTGATGACAATGCCCTACGTGGATGTTCGCTCGTCACTAATATCCACTTTCCGCCTACGCTGACCACTATTCGCAATAGTGCTTTGCGTAACTGTAGCGGCATCACCAGTCTGCACCTGCCTCCAGCGTTGCGACACCTTTACTATGAGCCTTTTACCAGTTGCACAAACCTTTCGTACGTCAACTGGCCAGCATCAGCCATTGAGGTGCCTCGCAACTGTTTCGTAGCATGTCGTTCATTACGCGAAATCTTTCTGCCTGAGGGCGTGACAACTATACATCAGGATGCATTTACCTCGTGCAGCAATTTGGAAAAGATAGTCTTGCCTTCCACACTAGAGCGCATTGACCGTGGTGCATTTTACGACTGTCGTTCGCTACATAACATCACACTGCCAGCCAACGTCAAAGTGCTTGGTGAATATCTATTTTATGAATGTCCGTCGCTTCAGGAAATACGTGTGTTGGCAACCCAGCCACCAGCCATATCCGCCATTGTAGACAAGTCGTTCCAAGGCGTTGTTCGTGTGCCTGCATCATCGATAGAAGTTTATCGTAAGGCTGCGGGATGGAGCCAACTTACGCTTCTGCCATTTGAGCCCTAACTGCGTACAGCAAACGATACACCGTGCTCCTTACCACAGATGTAGTTGCCCATCAGCGAGCCCTTCCTTACTAGTGAGATGAGCATCAGCGACATGCCGTCCACAATATGGGAGCAATGAGCCGTGTCGCCTGGACGTAACTTGCTGTTGATGGACTCTACCACTGTCAGCAAATCCTCACCTTCATAGCGCATGGTTACAACACGATCGGGCTTCCATTTTAGGACGATATGGGTGCCTACAGCCAGTTCTTTCAAATAGAGATGTCGATCGACAGACGTACCACTTTCAGCACTGGATTTCAAGTCAGCCTGACAAAAGGTTACCCAACTCTGATAACCAGCAAACTGCGAAAGGATGTCGAGTGTGGACACACGAATGCGGTAGTTCACGTTGTCCTTATCCACGTAGCCCCAAAAACGCTTTAGTGTCGACAGGCTCAGTCGTTGACCCGTTTTCAAGAAAATCTGATTGAGTAATTGTTCAAAGTCACTTGGTGTCTTCACCGCCATGCCCAACGTCTTTTCTGTCAGTCGCCTCAGTTCCTCTTGTTTATTTTCCATATGGTCGTCATCATGCAATTGTACTGCAAAAGTACAACTTTTCCATTATTCTGACAATAGCAAACCATAAAAGAACCAAATAAGAACCAAATCAAGATAACTTTTTATGGAGAAAAAGTAATAACTTTGCAGACAAACTATAAATAGTTAAGAAACTATGGGATTATTTAGTAAAGGAAAGAGTGGCGGAATAATGAATGTAATCCGCTGTGATGAACAAGAGTACATGGTATGGAAGTGGCGCCCCGAAGGACAGGATGCCAACTCCACAAAGAGGTCTTTATATTAAACATGGCAAGAAAATAATTATTCGATAATTATAGATGGACAAAGGAAAAGACATTTTGTATTACTAGTCCTATTATGAAGCTAAACCAAATATTATAACAAAATGAAAAAAATTACATTATTCTTATGGGCCTTCCTTTGTTGTATTGCGGCAAAGGCTGCCATTGGTGACACGTTCACGGAAGAGTACAACGGTATTGTGATGGAATTCCGTTTTACCGACGACACAGGAAAGAAGGTGGAATTAGGAAGCGGGTACACAAATTACAATGCATTCTGGGAAGGAAACATTAATGGAAATCATTCCAATCCTACAGGTACTATCCATGTTCCTCAAAGGGTAAAAGTGGCAAGCAATGATAATTTTATTACAGTTGTAGGTATTGGTGAAGGAGCCTTTAATGGTTGTAGTGGAGTTACTGGAGTTATCTTTGACGGATACACGATAGGTTCAGTAACCTATCCGTCGGAAATTACTTATATTAAAACTTCTGCCTTTAATGGTTGTTCTGCGCTCACTTCCATTGATCTGACTAGAATTACCACTATTTATGGAAGTGCTTTTACCAGCTGTACAGGACTTTCCTCGATAACAATTCCTGGTACATTGAAGACCATTGGCAGTTCGGCATTCAGCGGATGTTCAAACCTTACAACTATTACACTCAATTCTGGTGTACAGTCAATTGGTCAGGAAGCGTTTTACGGCACAGGTATTACCTCTGTTTCCATCCCTGCATCTGTAACAACAATTGGTGGTGGCGCATTTGCCAGCGGTAAACTAACTTCTATCTCAGTTGCATCAGGCAATACGAATTATAGTGTGACTAATGGATGTCTGATTAGTTCCGCTAACACACTTGTTCAGGCTACCATCAATGCCACCAGCATACCAAGTACGGTTACTTCAATAGGAGCTTATGCATTTTTTAAAAATACCGGACTGACCACGCTAACGATACCTCATGGATTTAAAAGCATTGGAGAGCGAGCATTCTGGAACTGCTCAAATCTGGCTACAGTCACATCAAATAATGTAACACCACTTACGGTCAATAATTCTTTCTTGGGGATTGCTTCTAGCGCAACATTGACTATTCCCTATGGAACCACTAGTTCCTATACATCTAAAGGGTGGCTGAGCAGTCATTTTACTGGTGGCATATCTGAGACGGTACAGGCAACTCTCGCGGCCGACAATAAGACCATAACTTATGGTGAAGCTTTACCTACTTATACATATCAAAAAACTGGTGGAGAAACAGTTTATGGAACTCCAAGTTTGAGTTCTACGGCAACTTCAAGTTCCAATGCGGGAGACTATACGATAACCATTGCGAAGGGTAGTGTAGAAAATAATGTCAATCTCACTAATGGTACACTGACCATCAATAAGGCTCCACTTACCGTAACTGCCCGTAACTATACCATCATGAAAGGCGCTGCTTTGCCATCATTTGAAGTTGATTATTCTGGATTCGTGAAGAGCCAGACAAGCAGTGTACTCACAACTGCACCTACAGTGGCATGCAGCACCAGTTCGACAAATACTCCAGGTACTTATACATTGACTCCAAGTGGCGCTACTGCTATAAATTACGAGATGAACTACGTGGCAGGAACACTCACCATCCTCGATGACGTCTTTACTGTAAACACTACTGAAGGCGTAGCTGTTGAATATAAAGTACTCACCACTACCACAGCTACTGTGGGCGATGGGGTTAGCATGGAACATGTTGCCATTGATGTCAATACGACAGGTCCTGTCACTATCCCATCTACAGTAACTTACGGCGGGCAGGAGCTTAATGTTACGGGCATATCATATCGTGCTTTCCATAATTGCTCAAAAGTAACAATCATAAATCTTCCCAGCACCATTACGAGCATTGGCGAAGCAGCATTTGCAAGATGCACCTCTTTGACATCATTCAGCGTTCCCTCATTAGTAACTACAATTGGCGAGGGAGCTTTCCAATTCGACAATCTACTGGCTACAATCACTCTGAATAGCGGACTAAGCTCTATAGGTAAAGAGGCATTCTCAGGTACTGCACTGACAACAGTAAGTATACCATCATCTGTAACTTCCATTGGTGCTGGAGCTTTCGGCTGTAGCACATTGGAAAGTATTACAGCCACCGGCAATACCCGTTATTCTTTCAGAGAAGGCTCTCTTATTGACAATTCAAACGCATTGGTTCAAGCAACAAAGAATACAAAAGCAATACCCTCTGGCGTAACAAGCATCAACGAATTAGCATTTACTTATATTACGAGCCTGACCGACATTGTTATTCCACAATATGTGACAACAATTGAAAAGGACGCATTCAATTCATGCAGTGGATTAAGGAAAGTAACCATTTATGCTCCTGCTCTGACTTCTTATGGTGCCAATGCATTCAATAACACTGATAGTGAACTAAAGATTCTTGTCTTGAAAGATAAAGTAGATACTTATAAATCAGGTTGGAGTTCCTATGCCGCTAAAATTGAACCCATAGCGCTTACGGCAAACAATGATGGCGAGGGCAGGTACTGGAGTACCTATTATAATCCTGATACCAATGTGACATTACCCAGCGGAGTAACTGTCTATAAGGCCAAATTCGGCACAACAAATGTAACGCTGACAGAAACGGGCGACAACAGCATCATCAAGGCAGGAGAGGCTGTTGTGTTGAAGAAAGCAACATCAGGAAGCATCGAATTGTCATCAGCAGCAGGTGCCGGGGGCGGCGATTACACTGAAAACGAGCTGATAGGCGGCAATACTGTTGCTACAGGGAAAATAGCCTATACGTTAGCGAAAACGGAAAATGGTTTTGGTTTCCATAGATTCAATGGTGCGTCACTTGATCCCTATAAGGCTCATTTGGAAGCAGATGAAACTACTGCACCTGAATTCTTTGGCCTCGACGGAGGAGGAACAACAGGAATATGCTCAACTGTTGTAGAAGAGACAGACGCTAATTGGTATGACCTCAATGGACAAAAGTTGCAGGGCAAGCCAGCAAAGAAGGGTGTTTACATGAAGAATGGTAGAAAATACATTGTTAAATAGATGAAAGGATTTTGATTATGAAACAGAATAAAAGAGAATACGTAAAGCCATACGTCCAGATAATCCCCCTGAAGTCAAAGATGCAACTGTTGCAGGAATCTGCAAAAAGGCATGAAGATTATACTAATCAACAGTGGTAAGGTGAATATATATGATTACGGGGTCAGAGGCCCTGATCATTTTTGGAGATAAAAGCAAGATTCCGCAAGTTCATTAAGGCTTGCGGAATTTTGTGATTATGGAGGGCATTTCTGTTTTTTTTATTACTTCGATTCGTCGATTTTATGTAAGCATTCTCTCTGACTTTATTGTCTTGAAGAGAGCTGAAGATGATTCCTCTAGCCATACTCTAGGCATACTCTAGGCTGCTTCTAGGCATACTCGTTCAGTATAGGTAGAGTATGGCTACACTATGGGAAGAGCGAAGATGCATTGGTGCTTAGAGGGGGCTTTTCCACTTTATTAAGCCAAACCATGAAAAAGTAATTCGATTTTTTGCGAATTTACAGATTATTTATTATCTTTGCACCCAAACATAAAAGAGAAAACAGCAAACAATATGATGTCTTCGTTGTTGATTCATCCGGGCGAGATGATAAAAGATGAGATTGTAGCGCGTGGCCTTACTCAGAAAGATTTGGCCCAGCAGATGGGCGTGTCCTATACTGTGTTTAACGAGATTCTGAATGGCAAACGTCCTGTAACAACAGAATACGCCTTGTTGCTGGAGGCTGCGCTTGGAACAGATGCAAACATTTGGATAGGTCTGCAGGCAGATTACAACATGCAGAAAATGAAGCAGGACCGCTCCTTCATGAAGCGATTAGAGAAAATCCGTAAGATTGCAGCAATATTCTAGGTATGAAAACGAAACATGTACAATATCAGACTCATGGCACTTGTTCGCAATTGATTGACGTGACAGCCGATGAGCACGACGTTATCCAACAGGTGTTTTTCCTGGGAGGATGTAATGGAAACCTGCAGGGCATCAGCCAGCTGGTGAGAGGTCAGAAGATTGACGACGTGATCCGTCGCTTGGACGGCATTCGCTGTGGTATCAAGAATACATCGTGTCCTGACCAGTTGTGTCGCGCACTGGAACAGCTGAAACAGGCTCCGTTAACGGGCGAGTGACGTTGTCTGATAGAAAGATTAGACGAAATATGAAAAGTAGGTGTAGGGTATTGTTAACCATCATGTTGTTCATGATGTGTCAGATGGTTTGTGGGCAGACGCTCGTGGACCGTTCGAATATGACCATCGGGAAGATTAGCTCGGATGGGACGGTGTATGACCGTTCGAATATGACTATCGGACGGTTTAAGAGCGATGGTTATATCGTTGATCGGAACAATATGACGATTGGACGGATTAAGAGCGATGGCTATATCGTTGACCGCTCGAATATGACCATCGGAAAGGTGGATTCGGACGGGACGGTGAAAGACCGTTCGAATATGACGTTAGGAAAGGTGAAGTCTGACGGTTATGTCGTAGATAGGAGCAATATGACTATAGGACGGGCAAAGGACGTTCCAACGTCCTATGCAGCTGTGTATTTCTTCTTTAATATTTTTCAATAATCACGGGCAGGAGCCCCTGATTATTGTTTAAAACATCTGACTGACGCGACGGATGCCGGCCACGAGGGTGTCGATTTCTTCTTTTGTGTTATAAAGAGCAAACGAGGCGCGGACGGTGCCAGAGATGCCGAGGCGGTCCATCAGCGGTTGAGCACAATGATGTCCCGTGCGGACGGCAATGCCCAGGCGGTCGAGTAAGGTACCCATGTCCAAGTGGTGGATGTTGCCGACGTTGAAAGAGACAACGGCGTCCTTGTCGGCGGCAAAACCGCCAGCCACAGGACACGGACCGTAGATTTTCATGCCCTCGATGGTTTGCAGCTGTTCCATGCAGTAGCGGGTGAGTTCCTGCTCGTGTTGCTGGATGGCGTCGAAACCAATAGCGTCGATGTATTCTATGGCTTTGGCCAGTCCGTGGGTAGCCACATAATCAGGCGTGCCAGCCTCGAACTTAAACGGCAGGCGTTCGAAGGTCGTCCGTTCCCACGTCACCTTGTCAATCATCTCGCCACCGCCCTGATAGGGAGGAAGTTTCTCCAGCCATTCCTCCTTGCCGTATAGCACGCCGATGCCTGTCGGGCCGTACATCTTATGACCGCTGAAAGCGAAAAAGTCGCAATCCATGGCCTGCACATCCACCTTGAAGTGAGGCGTGCTTTGGGCACCGTCAACCAGAACAGGGATGCCGTGCTCATGGGCAATCTTGATAATCTTCTCGACGGGATTAATGGTTCCCAGCACATTGCTGACATGAGCCACACTGATGATCTTCGTCTTTTCAGTAATCATCGACTCCAGCATGTCCAGACACAAAATACCATCATCGGTAATGGGCAGGTGCTTTACAATGATGCCCCGTTTCATTGCTTGAAGCTGCCATGAAACGATGTTAGAGTGATGTTCCATGTCTGTGACTATCACTTCGTCGCCTTCTTGCATCTGACTTTCGCAGAACGATGTGGCGATAAGATTAATGGCCTCGGTAGTGCCACGAGTGAAGATGATTTCCTCGATTTTCCTGGCGTTGATAAACTGACGTACCTTTTCGCGTGCTGCTTCGTGCAAATCAGTAGCCTGTTGTGAGAGGTAGTGTACGCCACGATGTACGTTGGCATTCACATTCAGGTATTCGTCGCGCATGGCATCCAAAACACAAAGCGGCTTCTGCGTGGTGGCAGCATTGTCTAAATAGACCAGTGGTTTTCCGTATATTTCCCTTGACAAGATGGGAAAGTCAGCTCTTATTTTTTCTATGTCGTACATCATTACATGAATAATTTGCGGCAAAGGTACGTAAAAACGGGAGAAAAGCCAAATTTATTTTAAAATAATATAAATGAATGCAAGTTTTGTACGAAATATGCATCTAATCACTATCTTTGCACTCGCATTTAGTATTAATTTAAACTGAATAACGATGAAGAAAAGTATTTTTATGATTTCGCTGGTGTCAGTGCTGCTGATGTCCAGTTGTGCTTCCAAGAAGGACCTTGCGGCTTGTCAGGAAGAAAATAAAGCTTTGCAGTCTAACTATCAGGACACTAAGGAGCAGTTGGCTGCATCAACCACTCGTGTTGCAAGTCTTGAAGAGCAAATTGCTGAACTTCGTAAGTCAAATGCCACCCTGCAGGCTGCACTCGACAAGAGTCTGGCAAACACCAGCCAGAACAATGTCAGCATAGAGAAACTGGTTGACCAGATTAATGAGTCGAACCAGTATATCCGCCATTTGGTGGAAGTCAAGTCGAAGAGCGACTCGCTGAATATGGTGCTGACTAACAATCTGACTCGTTCGCTTTCGAAGGAAGAGCTGAAGGAGGTTGATGTCCAGGTGCTGAAAGGTGTTGTCTATATCTCGCTGGCCGACAATATGCTCTATAAGAGTGGCTCTTACGAGATTAACGACCGTGCCGCTGAGACGCTGTCAAAGATTGCCAAGATCATCAAAGATTATAAGGATTACGATGTCCTGATTGAAGGTAATACCGACGATGTGCCCATCAAGCGTGAGAACATTCGTAACAACTGGGACCTCTCTTGTCTCCGTGCCTCAAGTGTCGTTCAGGCTCTGCAGAACAACTATGGTGTAGATCCTAAGCGTCTGACTGCTGGTGGTCGTGGCGAGTACAACCCTCTTCAGCCGAACACTACCGAGGTTGGCAAACAGCGTAACCGCCGTACACAGATTATCATTACTCCGAAGCTCGACGAGTTTATGGACCTGATTGGTCAGGCACCCGATAACGAGTAATATATTATATAAGGTATATAACGTTAGGGACTTGATGTGTGTCAAGCCCCTAATTTTTTTTGCAATAAAAATGCTTTTTTCTTTCAAAAAGTTTGGAGGAATGAAAAATTAGTCGTACCTTTGCACCCGCTTTCAGGGAGAATCCTGAAAAAGCAACCCCAAAAAGAGTTCTTTGAAAGACTTACATAGACAGAGAAAGAAGTAGTACAAGAAGCGAGTACTTTTGTCAGTTGACAATTGATAGTTGACAGTTGACAGTTGGTACTTGGGTAGAAAACGAACCGTTTCAATTCTTGATAAGGTCGCGCAAGCAACCTTATAAAAAGATAAGGTCGCGCAAGCAACCTTATAAATGATACTACCGGATATGAGCGTTCTGAGACAGAGACAAGAACGATGGATTATTTATACAAGGTTCCTAGGAGCGAGTGAAATACCAAGCTTGCTTGAGTATTTCCGAGTGACGACGGAAGCTGTAAAATTTTCTATCGGAGATATAAAATTTTACAATGTAGAGTTTGATCCTGGCTCAGGATGAACGCTAGCTACAGGCTTAACACATGCAAGTCGAGGGGCAGCATAATCGAAGCTTGCTTT